>Ga0247818_10000159_pt1 | contig 39319 bp, 51 predicted proteins | sample 13C_Glucose_Day1_FD_192424 | JGI IMG/M metagenome (GOLD analysis project Ga0247818, IMG submission 192424) | Soil microbial communities from agricultural site in Penn Yan, New York, United States - 13C_Glucose_Day1 | ecosystem: Environmental > Terrestrial > Soil > Agricultural land | place...
GTTATGCAGTGGATTGCAAATCCACCTACGCCGGTTCGATTCCGACCTCGGCCTCCACTATTAAAAACCCCGTAGATCAATGATCTACGGGGTTTTTTTTATTGCCTGCGAAAAAGTGGGGTGTTCCGCAATTTTTGACTGGTGTTCCGCAAGGAACCCTCTGTTTTCCATAGAGACGGTGACTTTGTCGCGCTTAAGATGCGTTATAGGCGACGCGCGCAAAGCTCGACATAGGTACTGGCGACGTGCCACGCTAGCAACAAGTGAAAATTCTGGAGCCGGTTATGTTCGTTCTTAAGCTGTTGGCGTTCGTTGCGTTCTTTGGCTCAATTGCGTGGTTTTGGGTTAGTCCTGATTACGAACCTGGAATCGCAATTGTCTCAACGCTATCCGGACTAATTGCCATATGGTTTGGCGAGCGTCAGTCGGCTCGAAAAGAAGCACAATCACAGGTAGTGGGGGCTGGTGGTGTTGGGGTGCAGGCGGGCCGTGATGCTCATGTTGGAAGCATTTCGGGTGGGGATTCAAAGGATGCTGAATAAAGACCAAAATCAAGAAGTCGGTGCCGGAGCGTTAGCAATACAAGCGGGTGGAAATGTCACTGTGGGTATTTCCGTTGCGGACGCGCGGGCAATTGCTTTGGATGTTGCAAAGGCGACTTTTTATGAGCTGACCGGGGCTGCGAGGGACACGATGAGTGCCCGAGTAGAGGAAATCACTGAGAAGGTCATTTCCCAAATTGAAAGGGATTACCCGGAAGGCCTCAAGAAAGCGGTTGATCCGGATTTTCAGCATGCTTTATATACCGTGCAGAAAAATTATGGGCGAACAGGTGATGCTGACTTAGGGGACCTGCTCGTCGATTTGCTTGTTGATCGGAGCAAGCAAGATAAGAGGGACTTGCTGCAAATTGTCCTGAATGAATCGTTGGAGATAGTTCCTAAACTAACTTCTGGCCAAGTGGCTAATCTTTCCATACTTTTTTTGTGTTGCTATACGATAGATAGCGGAGTAGTTAACGATGAGCAGCTAGGGCTATATTTCGATAAAAATATACTGCCACTTGCTGATCAGCTAGTTAAGAGTGCATCATCTTTTCAACATCTACAGTTTACAGGGTGTGGTAGCGCGCAAATGATCTCGCGGAGCCTTGAGGAATGCTTTTTGGCCCAATATCCAGGGCTTTTCTCGAAAGGATTCACTAGAGATGAAGCTGATGTTGAGTTGCTTCCAATTAGAACTAGGCGTAAATTTTTGATGGCCTGCTTAAATGACTCGGAAAGGCTTCAAGTCCGGTTTCAAAATACTGCTTCTCTTACAGCGATGTATGACGAGCATGGAGTTGACGAGGCGAATCGATTAATAATAGATCGGCTCTTTAACTTGGGGCGAATGTCTCATGCAGAAGTTCGTGCGAAGTGTATAGAGTTGCGAGGTTATATGGAGCAGGTGTTTTCACTGTGGAGCGTTAGCGACTTCAGAAGTTTCACCCTCACTAGTGTGGGTATGGCAATTGGTCATGCAAATATGAAGCGAATTGCAGGTAATTTTGGCGCCTTATCTCAATGGATTGAGTAAATTATATTTGTTAGCCGGCTTTGACCTGAAGCCGGTTTTCTCCAAAGGTGTAGTTATTTCGTTGGCTTTACGATTTCCCCCACTCGGCGGTATACCTTTTTTGTCATTTCCTCAGTGGAATGACCAAGCAGACGGCTTGCGTGCTTGATGTCCTCGATTTCGCTACCCGCCTTCGGGCGGATGTCTCTGAATTGAAACTTCCGGATCGTGATAGCCAGTTCGGTGTCACCGTCGGTCGCAGCTTTGATCGCAGCCCGATCTCTGGCTTCGTCCCAGCGATTGCGCAACATGTTGTAGCTCATGCGCAGGCCAGCCTGGTTGGTGATCAAGACAGAAGTTTTGGTGCCGGCTTGGTTCCGCCGATCAAGTAGGCCATTGATAAACACGCAGAGGTCCGTTTCGTTGTTGCCGTCGTAGAGGCGAATCCGCAAGCGCTTTTCCGTCTTGCCTTGGCCAACCATCAGAAAGCCATGATTGAGGTCGGTGGTCGATGCCTTCAGCACGTCAGCTGGGCGCTGTCCTGTCAGATATGCCAGATCCATTGCGTCCTTGAGATCCTGTCCCGCCTGTTCGTATACCGCGTTCCAGATGATATCGCCGGCATAGAAGTCCCTAGGCGTCTCCTTGTTTCGGCGCAGGCCGAAGCAGGGGTTGGCCTTGTCGGTCAAGCCCCACTCTCGGGCGAAGGTGAACATGGTTGAAAGCAATGCGATCTCCCGGTTGGCTCGTACCTTAGCGGTGCGGGCGTCCCGATATTGGGCGATCACCTGTGGAGTCATGGCGTCGATAGGGGCTGGTTTGTCACCATCGAACACCTGGCGAAGTTGTTTCAGCCCCTTGAGATAGTCGCTCTGGGTGCCTGGCTTAAGGGTAGGGATCACCTTCTTTTCGTAATCGTCGAAAAGACGGCCCATCAAGTGCGCCGGTTTCGGTGTCGCCTTGCGGTCGAGCCGCGCCCATTCGATCTTGGCTTCGTCGAGGTCGCCGCCGAGCGGAATCTCCACTCGGTTACCGTCGGCGTCCCGGCCGTTGTAATAGTAACCGGTCCAGACTGTGCCGCCTTTTCTGGTGCGGGTGCGCCGGATCATCCGTGGCGGCAGATCCCGATTGGCTGTTTTCTTCTGTCGCATCGTCAGCCCACGCGTGCCAGATCGAGGGTCCAAGTGTCGGCTACAGCATTGTTTGCCGTAGGCCTTACCCCTGCCAGCTTCAACCGGGCATAAACCCGCCCTACAACTGGACGCTGGGCGCCGGTAACAACGAACTCCCAGTGATTGTTTGTCAGCCATTGGCGCTGGCAGGATGGGATTTTGTAGCCGGTTATGGTGGCCAGCTCATCGTCAGTCAACGTTTCACTGAGAAATTCCATCGCTTGGTTCCTGGTAGAGTTGATCTGTGCACTCTTCACGCGCAAGCCCTCCGATGATCACCCTGCATCAGTTCCATCAGGCGGCTGAAGTACTGCATGTACGCCTCTGGTGCGGATTGCGGGATGATGGTTTCGGGCATCGGTGGGACGCCGCGCAGGCATTCCCATTCGGCGGGGTGGTTGGGCATCAGGTCGCGGCGTTCGGTGACCAGCACGATCAGATCGGCGCGCACGACGCATTCGGGCAGGACCGGATCGAGGTTGAAGCGATCGCAGATGGCGTGCCAGATGATTTCTTCAGCGATGCGGAAGCCTGGCATGATCGCTTTCAATGGTCGCGTCATGTCGCCGATGTAGGCTTCGGTCGCGTCGTGCAGCAGCGCCACCAGTTTATGCTGGTCCGGAACAAGTCTCGAAACCAGCATGCTGTGCTGGGCCACGCTGTAGTGCGTGTGGGTGTGGCCATTGAAGCGGCACAGGTTCGACAGTGAATGGGCGATGTCGAGCGGTGAGATCATGGCGGCGGTTGGGTTGACCAGGTCGAACTGGCGACCGCTGTGGGTGAGAATCCAGTTCATGCTGCGTCCTCCACTGTCGGCAGGCCCAATTCGATGGCCTGACGTTGCATGTCCAGCTCAAAGGCTTCGCGCAGGGCATCCCGCAGGTGTGCATAGCCATCGGTATCAGCGTCGTGGGGGAAGCTGATCGAACTCAGTTCCGGCTCGGCGTTGAAGGTGCCGTGCTTGTCCAGCCATTCGATGAGCTGGGTGTCGAGTGGCTGTGCGTTGAGGTTGCCGGCCGTTTCGACGGCATGGAAGACGCGGTAGGCCATAGCGCGGGAAACCTTGATCAGTTGTTCAGCTCTCGCTTGGCTGGCCTCGGTACCTGTCAGTGCCTTCCACGTCTGGAGTGCAAGCGCCAGAAACTGGGTGATCTCCGTCAGGTCGCGATAGTCGGTCGCTGTGAAGGGCGTGGCCTTGATGCTTTGCATTTGTGCGCGCAGGTCGGCCAGTTGTTGGGCCTCGCGGTTGCGTAGCTGCGTGATGGCGGTCAGGTCAGTGTTGAGCGCGGCGATCCGTTGGCTGTGTAGGCCGTTGCGTTCCTTGAGGCCGGCTTCGTAGCTGCGATCCATCGCCCGCAGGATGATCTTGCGGATGTAGTAACCCAGCAGGACCAAGCCAAAGCCCATTCCGATGAAGATGATCGTGTTCTGCGCTTGCATGTGCTGTGCTCCGGTAGGACCCGCCGCCGGGATTCTTGGTGAGAGGCCGGCGGCGGGGTGTTGCGCTGGTTAGATAGTTGCTTCGTACATCGGTACGCTGTTGATCGACTCTTGGATCTTGGCGCGAACGGTTGTGTAGGCCTCTTCAAGCACCTTGTCCGGGCGCACCAGTTCGAACCACATCACTAGACGACTTTCCTGAATGCGGTAGCGGAATCGAACTGGAACGCAGAACGCGTCACCTCCGAGGAATGGTTTGACGCCGATGTAGAACTGCTCAGGAATCTTGAGCTGCCCGGTCTCGCCGGCCTGGCCGTCGATCTGTTCGTTGTAGGTCAGTTGAACCTGGCCGTTGTCGAGGCGCGTTCCCTGGCGAAAGCTGATGTTTTTCTTGGCTTCGAGGGTGCGGCTGATTTCGAGCATGTCCGCAGCCGATGGTGCGTGCGGTATGCCTTCGGGGGCGGTGATGTCGCGGATGTTTTCTTCGAAGAACTCTGCGAACGTCGCTTGATCCATTTTCTTGCGATCGGAAGTTTTCCAGCGCCCCCACTCGATGCTGATCGGGCACTGGTAGACGGCGACGTGTTGCCCCCAAGACGGCTGATCGGGCTGGTGGTAATCGAGAACACCCTTGAAGGTTCGACCTTCGGGGCCATCGCAGAAAACGACTGACGCCGGCGTCGCATAGCGATTGATGTAGGCGATGAACGTGTCGGCATCAAGAACCTTCACGCCTTGGCGGATCCTGGTCGGTGCTGCCAGCATTCCTTCAAGGTCTTTGATCGCGGTGCCGTCGGGAACGAGCGCGAATGGCGCCGGTAGTGAAGGGTGGTCCTGTGGCTTGCCCAGCGATTGGGCGAGCGTGACCAGGTGGTTGATGGCTTCTTGCATTGGATGTGCTCCAGTTTCTTCGGTGAGTAATCTTTACGGCGCGACGTGGCGCAGTGGTGCGTTGGTGTCTTCCTCGACGGGGCGAAGCGCCAGATCCTGCTGTCGCGGATCGCGGCGGGTGAGGTTGCCTTCTGGTGTGAGGAAGAACAGGGAAGTGCCGCGCGACAGCGCCGGCTCTTTCACTTTTACGTCGGCCTTGATGTTCATTTGGCCGCGACCGTCGGGCTTGTAGTTCAGCTCGATGACCAGCTTGCCGGCTTTGCCGGACAGGCGGATGGCGTCGATCAATTGGAACTGGGCCTCGCTCAGTTCATCGAGCAGGCCGCCGGCCTCGATGTCCCGTAGCGTGTCGATAAAGGGTCGTGCTTTGCTCATGTGCTGTGCCTCAATGGGTTCTATTGTTTGCGCCTGTACGGCAGACGCCACCGTTGAATTTAGGCTGCTTGCTTCGTCGCTTGAGCGTCGAGATAGGCAGCCAGGTCATGCAGGTAAACGACGGCGGTACCTTTTGCGGACCCGCCTAGGCGGGTCACCTTCAGTGCGATGCGTCCGGCGCTGATGCGCCGCAGCAGGTAGCGATCGCTGGTGATGTGCGAGAAGTAGCGCTGCCGAACGGCGGACAATGTCGGGCAGGGTGTTGGCCATTCTTTTCGCAGTTGGTCGATGGTGTTGCTCACGTTGCTTTCTCCCCGTGCCCCTCTGCTGGGGGCAGCAACTTCAAGCGAATCATCTCGGCGAGACCTTCTTTGCTTTTGCCCATTGCAGCCGCACGGACATTGCCGTTTTCGTCCGCGACAACGGCGCCGAATGGATACTCCGGCGAGTTAGTCGGGGTGACGTAGGCGGTCTGGCCTTCGAGGATCACGTTGTTGACGCAGCGATATACGTCGGCCAGCTCAAGCACACGCATCGGCACACTGCTGAGCATTTCAATGGCTTCGCTTGCGGCGCCGATGAGTGTCGCGCGGCTAACGATGCCAGGGCTGTCGAGGTAGACAGGGATCAGTCGCAGGCTGCTGAGCGCGTGACAATGAGCGTTGAGATAGTTGCTGTTCATGCTGCGGCGTCCTTGTTCTGGGCTTTGATGCCGATGCCGAGTTGCTTTGCCAGCCACTCGACTCCCTTTTCGGTGACTATCACGACGGCGTAGTGGCTGTAGCCTCTGATGTGGTCGTTCCAGCGGCTGCGGGTGTCCGAAAACAGATAGCCGCGGTCGCGGTGCTGGCTGGCCAGGTCACCGCTTTGGGTCAGCACTTTGAGTTCGCGCAACCGGGTGCGGAACTTGCGGGGTTTGAGGCCCAGCACTGCGGCCGTTTCGTCCAGGGTGCGGTTCGTCATGGCGCTACCCTCAGACCTGCGTTGGCGGGTTGGCGACTTCATGAATGAAGTCGCGCAGATGCAGGTGATTTGCTCGGTCATTTCGGCGAAGCCTGATGCTGTCCTTGCGTCCTCCGACACTGACCTCAACGATTGTCATGGCGGAGGTCAACTGAACTGAGAGTTCTGCACGCATGGTCTGCTCTGGACGAATCAAGTCGCAGGTTGCCTCGCCACCGACTTGCAGCATGTGATGCAACAGTTCTTGCCGGGCGAGAGGGAGGGAGTAAGCGCTCATGCAGCGTCACCCCCGAATGGATTCGGATCAGAAGCGGCAGTTAGCGTTTTTGCAGATGCCAAGCGGGCACCGGTGCTGACAATAACGAGCAGACCGGTTTGCTTTTGAATCGCTTCGACAGCTGCTGGGCTGCTGCACGCGGACGGGTGGAGGTATACGGGGCAGCGAGATGTTCTGTGCCGTGTAGTGTTCATGAGCTAGTACCCTTGGTGAGAGGTTTTGTCGCTCATAAAATTAGTCTGACTGATATAAGCTGTCAATATATTCAGCGCGGCTTTTTTTATTAGGGCAAAAAAAAGACCGCATGCGCGGTCTTTCTGTTTCGATAGCGAAGGCTACGGGACGATCACTGAATACCAGAACACCTTGCCCATGATCTGTATGTGTTCCCTAGCATATTGGCCGTCGTAGCGTTCGTCCGGATGCTCGACATCGTTGTAGCTTTTAAGTCGAATGCCACCGCCGGGTAAGCGATAGAGGATTCTTACGCTGATCAGGCCGTCGTGGTCAACAGCGTACATTTTTCCATCATCGATATTGTTCGTAGCGGTGTCGACCGCCACGAGGCTGCCTGGTGGCAGAACAGGAACCATGCTGTTTCCTGTGACGACCACGCATGCTGCGTCTTCTGGATGGATATTTCGTTGCTGGAGTAATCCCTTCCATAAGCGATGCTTTCGTCCGTATTCATCAAGCATGACCACATTTCCTTGTCCTTCGGAAAACTCAACCTCCCGAAAGAAAGGAAGCGCTACTTCGTCCTCTCCTAAGGGGGTTTGGTCATCCCACAGGTCTACCGGAGTAACTCTGAATGCTTCATTTTCTTCAAAGCGCAGAGGTATCAAGTTTGAATGTGAGGTGACGCTTTCCGCATTGATTGGGGTTATGTGATCAACGTTGATTTGCGGATGAGCGGCTACTAGACGAGGGCTAACTTCACTCGGATCGAAATTTAGGATAGAGGCGAACTTCACCAGCGCTGAGAAGTTGAGTGCGATCTTGCCGTTCAGGTACTGGCTTACGACGCTCTGTCCAGCCCAGCCGCACATATCGGCGATCTTTTCCTGGTTGAGGTCTGGGTCTACTTTTTTCTTGGCAAGATATTTGAGTTTTAAAAGGCGTGCTTCTTCGTCCCTGATCGGATCTGCGATTTGTGTTCGCGGAGCGCGTTTTCGGGTGAGGGTTGGAACCTCGAGGCGCTTAGGGTGTGTCGGTTTATGAGTATCCATAAAACATACTCTATAAGCACCGCTGATTGGCTCAAAACAGTCTGGCGTCTTTTTCTGTTGCGCGTTTATAGAAGTCACACTAATATCCTTGTGCGATCCCATTCGAGGAAGGAAGGATGGAAAACAACATTGGTGTGCCCCTGCGTGACTTCGCGACGGGGAAAACTCAGCCTGAACTGGCGCTGCTGCTCTCTGTGTCACAGAGCGCTGTGTCGCAAATGCTCAGCTCCACAAGAGATATCTGGGTAAAAACGAACCCAGATGGCAGCCACTCGGCCATTGAGTTACGGCCAGTCGGTTCTCGGCGTAAGCCAAAAGCAGCGTGAAGGGTGCCGGACTGGGGCCTCTCACCAAAGAATCCCCCAGCCCGGCTACGACGATACACAGCACATGCACATCGGTCGTGGTCGTAGGATAGGGCGTGCCCCATCTGAAGGCTAGGCCGTAAACGGGGTATTTACGGTTATGAGTCGCACAGATCTCCTTCCGGGCGCTGGCCCGGTTCTTTCTTTGCGCGAGGCGCTTTATCGCGCCGGGCGTGATTTCCGGGGCGGTATCACCACGTTGGCCCATGACATGTTCATGGACTACGACGAGCTGCAGAAAAAACTGAAACTCAATGAAGAGCGCCGCTGGCTGACGCCGGATGAACTCGAGGAGGTCATTCGGCTGACGCAGAACTCCGCGCTGCTTGATGCGTTGGTACGTCCGGCGGGGGCTGTTTGGTACAAGCCGACGCCGGTGCCGGCCACCTCTGAGGCGTTGAAGTCTGTCGGCAAGTTGCTGGAGCGCACCGGCGAGTTCGTTTCGAGCATGCACGCCGGTGCCGCCGACAACGTTTGGGAGCCACACGAAGTCGCCACGTTGGACAAGTACGGCGTTGATGTTATCCAGGCCGTCTTGGGCATCATGGCTGGTGCTAGGCAGGCGATGGAGGGGCCGGAATGAGCCAGCATTGCCCGAGCGTTAAGACGAAAGAGTCAATCCTCATCAGGAGACTGTCGTCGACTATCTATGAGGGCCGGCAGCGTATAGATGTATGTCAAAAAAGCTTCTGTGAATGTGACGATGTCATCAGCATCTTTTTGGGTAAAGTCCTCGTCCTCGTGGATGGCCGTATTTCGGTCAAGACGTATTTCTTGAGCCCAACCAGCCATTGCAGCTGTGATTTTCCCTTCAGCAGCAAGCTTTTTGAGGCGTTGTTCGAGCTTCCAAGCAGGATCCATCCCTTTGGTCGCAAGATCCAGAGCTTTTCCGCAAAGGAGAATAGAAGTCTCGTACTTCCTTCGGTGAAGATTGTCGAGAGCTTCTTCGTACGTATTTCCTATTTTTTCTGGCACGTCATCGGGAATTTCTCGGCCAATTTCTTTCGGATACTGAACCCAAGTTCTTGTGAAGTAGCTTTGTGGGTTATCAAGATTGAAAACGACAGTTTCTTTAAACGTCGTCTTTTCGTATTCATACGTCCCCTGGCCGCCGACAATAACGATTTCGTGACAGTGTGGGCATACGAGAGGGACCCTGTAACTTGGCCCAGCGCGGAGCACCACCTCGGCTCTCATTCCTGCTCTAGTGGTTTTGCAATGGGGGCAATCAAGAGTGGCAACGTACGAAGGCATAAATCAATCCCTTGGTTTTTGATTCTCTTGATTATCATTGATTGCTTTGCACCAGTCTCGCAAGCTGAGGGTGCAAAGAATGATTGATGAAGGAGCGACTTTTTTATGGGCAAAGTGTTACATCGAAACCTTCGGGCTTGCCCTTGTCCCAATTGAACCCGGTGACAAAGCCCCGAAAGGCGTGGGCTGGAACAAACCGGGCGGTTACATCACCGATGCCAATGCCGCCGAAGCATTCTGGCAACGCAACCCTAACCACAATCTGGGCGTCGTGCTCGGGCCAAGCCGTGTCTGCTCGTTGGACGTCGACGATGTTCAATGGACGCGTCACGTCCTCTACGAACAGTTGGGCATTGATCTCGATGCAATGGCCGTGGTGTATCCGACTATCGTCGGCAACCCGTTGCGGTTTCGGGTGTTGTTCAAGTTGCCGGACGGCGTCGAGCTGTCGCGGCATTCGCTTTCTTGGCCGAATGAGAAGGACCCGGACGGTTCCATCTGGAAGGGGCTGATGGCGAAGGCGAAAGCCGCGAAAGAGGCGGGCGACGTTGCGGGTGAGGCGGAGGCCAAGGCCGAGGCGGATAACTACAAGCGCTTCACTGTGTTCGAACTGCGCGCTGGGCCGGTGCAGGACGTCTTCCCGCCTTCGATTCACCCCGGTACCGGAAAGCCTTACATCTGGCGCACGCCACCAAGTGCTACCGATGGTTTGCCAACGCTGACCAATGAGCTTTTGGCTATCTGGAAAAACTGGGATTTCTTCAAGCGCGATGCCGAGGCAGCGTGCCCGTGGGCGCCAAAGCCGAAGAAGCCGCCGGCGAAGGTTATCAAGCGTGCACCGCCAGCAGCGGGTAAGCCACCGTCGGTGATTGATGAGTTCAACCGCTGTCATGACGTGGAAGAACTGTTGCGGGCGCACGGGTACATCAAGCGCGGCAGTAAATGGCTTTACCCGCAAAGCAGTACAGGCTTGCCGGGTGTCACGGTCAATGAAGGCAAGGTTTATTCGCACCACGGCGCGGATCCGTTGGCCAACGGTCATCAGAATGACGCCTTCGAGGTGTTTTGCCTGCTGGAGCATTCCGGCGATCAGTCGCGGGCGGTGAAAGCGGCTGCGCAGTTGATGGGCATGCAGCATGCGTTCCGGCCCGATCCGCACGATCTTCCCCCGACCCCATCCATTGATCCAAGCGAGCCGAGCCCGGGCGAACCGTCGTCCAGCGAGGCCGCTCCAGATCCTGAAGGGGGCGCGGGGGGCGTGCCTGTTGCGCTGAGCATTGACCAGGTGTTGCGTCGTTATGCGCTGGTCGATGGGACAACCCATGTCTGGGACTTCGATCAGTCCAAGGTCATGAAAAAGTCTGCGTTTGAGGCGCGTGTCGGTAAACCCATGGCCAAGCAATGGCTGGAGAACACCGAACAGCGCAAATTGATTTCGAGCGATCATGTCAGCGAGATTGAGCAGGCGCGGCGGATGGCTGGCAAGAAGGGCGGCGCGTTCGGCATGTCACCTACTGAGCGCTATGTGTATATCGATGGCACGAAGGACGTGTGGGACCGGGAGAAGAAGCGCCGGATTGCCGAAGGTGCCGTGAAGATGGCGTTGGGCGATACCTATCCGTTGTGGTTGAACAGTGCCGAGCGCCGTGTGGTGGACGTGGACCATATTGTCTTCGATCCAACCATGACCAAAGACCCGAGCGTCTACATCAACACGTTCGATGGCTTACCGATTGAGCCGGTTCGCGACGATGGCGCGTGCGCGAATCTGCGGTGGTTGATCAAGTTCCTTTGCAATGGTGATGACGATGCGGCGTGGTGGTTGACGCGCTGGCTGGCTTTTCCGCTTCAGCACCTCGGCGCGAAGATGGACACTGCGGTGTTGATGCACTCGATCATGGAAGGCTCGGGTAAAAGCCTATTGTTCGCTGATGCGCTGGGCATGCTTTACGGCCAGTACGCGGCGACGGTGGGTCAGACCCAGTTGGAAAGCAACTTTAACGCCTGGCAAAGCCGCAAGCTTTGGGCGGTGTTTGAAGAGGTCGTGAGCCGCGATCAGCGTTACAACCAGGTGGGCAAGATCAAACACTTGATCACCGGCAAAACCGTGCGGATGGAATCGAAGTTCATCAACGGTTGGGAAGAATCCAACCACATGAACGCGGTGTTCCTGAGTAACGAGATCCTGCCGTGGCCCATCAGTGAGAGCGATCGCCGAATGTTGGTGATGTGGCCCAACGAGACGTTGCCGGCAGATCGGCAAAAGGCGGTCGGTCACGAACTCAAGAACGGAGGCGTTGCGGCGCTGCACGCGTGGTTGCTGTCGCTCGACCTTGGAGACTTCGACCAGCGAACGCGACCGCCCAAGACAGAGGCGCGGGAGCGATTGGTGGCATTGAGCCGGGCAGGGTGGCAGACGTTCCTGCATTTGTGGAAGTACGGCGAGCTGGGTCGGGATCTCTGGGGTGTCTGTCTCTCCAGTGACGTGTTCGCGTTGTTCCTGGAGTGGTGTCAGCGCAACAAAGAGCACGCGATGAGTCACACGAAGTTCGCGCTGTTCCTCAGTTCGGAGTTGGACAAGTCACGCTCGATACCGTGGACGGACGGCAACAACCGGAAGTTCGGTGCGTTTTTCTTCCCGGCTGATCTGGAGCCTTCCCGCTCCCCATCCCTGAAAGCGGCAGACCTTGGGGTCGTCGTCAGCGACTGGCGTGCCAAGGCGCGTTTGGCGGGCTGGAATGTCGACAACTGGGACCACATCAAGGCGGCTGCAGCATGAATACACCTAAATGTGTGTTGGGTGTGTCGGGTGCGTGTTGGGTTGGTTTTCGATACCCGACACAGGTCGAGGCCTTGAAATTCGCGGCTTTACGGGCTTTGTGCGGGGTGTGTTGGGTTTGCTGTCGCGCACGCGCCTGCGTGATGTTTTTTGATGCTCTCAAATGGCGAACAAAAAAACTCTATGCGAGGGACGAAAAACCCAACCAACCCAACACACTCAACTCAGATTGTTTTATTTGCCTGAATTTAAAGGGATTTATTTGTGTTGGGTTTGTGTTGGGTAGCGGTTTATTTGTGTTGGGTTCGATTTTTCGGGGGGTAGGGCGATGATCGATGAAGTTGAAGAACTCATGCAGCATTGGGGTAATCAGTTCAACCAGGTGGGTGACGGCGGCGGATTGGGCAGTCCGATGGCGACGATTATTGAATGGGGCGGCTCTGCCCCTCGCGGCACGCCGGGATCCCGAGATCTGATGATGGCGGCGGGTGGCGGCATGGACCACGCTGCGCAGGAAGTCGCCGCGGCGCTGGCACAACTTGAGCGTCAGTCTGAGAAGGGCGCGCTGCTGGCGAAGCTGGCTCGCAATCGGTATCTGCCTCGACCTGCGTTGTCGGTCAGGTCTCAGTTGCCGATTCTTGGTCTCGGCGACAACGCAGATCGGACATATCGGAACTGGGTTCATGCCTTGCATCAGCAGGTGCTGGTGATACTGACGGCACGGAGCGCACCAGGCCGTGCGCGGAATCGCCGTGTGAAGTCAGTTGAGACCAATCTTCTGCGAGCGTCTGCGGTTGCACGGGTCAGATTGTTCTGACCGCTCGTCGGGGCGTCTTGTCGCATTGTGGTCACATTGCGGTTGCATTCATGTCGTTTGCTGACCTACCGAAAAACACCTCTTTTCGGTTTTTCCGGAGGCAGGTAAAAAGTCCCCACGATATGCGATTTGCGCCTGAGGCGCTGACAGAGCACGTGCTGTGCAGATTCACCCGGCCTTCCCTGTGCCGGTCACCTAACCCCGCTTCGGCGGGGTTTTTATTTAAACGATACCGAGGTTAAAGGAGGCTTGAAAAATCTAACTGCTGACCCAATCTTTTCTGCGCCACCGATATAGGGGCTCAGGGCAACGGAATGAGGAGTTGGGAATGTCGGATGATTTGGATGCCAAGCTTGATGCGATTTTTAACGCTCGAGCTGAAAGAATTGCTGAAGCTAAGCGTGTCAGGCAGGAGGCAGAGCAAAAGCAGGAAAGAAGCTTGGAGGCTTTTCTGGATTTGAAGTGTTCAGTAATACGGCCGACGCTTGACGCGCTTGCTCATAACCTCACTGATCGAGGCCTTGAGAGTAGGGTTTTTGAGGTCGCGGATGGACAGCCAAAAGGCAATGAGGTTTTACCTGCATCGATAGGCATCAAGTTTCTGCATCACCAAATACTGCAGATACGAGATGGAGAAGATGCTCCGCACTTGACCCTTACGCTTGATAAGGCTCTCAGACGAGTAGTTTTCCATTTCAGCAATGTTTTTCCGGGACGGAAGAATGGGGAGGAAGGTGTGGCTACTATTGTTGATTTTGACTCGGTTACAGCGACACTCATTAATGACGAGGCATTGAAAGTCATCGGGGCGATTCACAAATAATTTCTTTTTTTACAGAGTCCCGTCCGGCCCTCCATGAGCCGGTCACTTAAACCCGCTTCGGCGGGTTTTTTATTTTCGGCCCGATGGGTGTCTGCAAGGAGAATCAGCATGAGCGAGCCGGCAACTGTTGTCGTGGCCGGTGGTGTGGGACTGGCGGCTACTGGTCTGCTGGCGGGCGTGGACATGCTCGCGGTGATTGGCGCGTTGGCTGGCTCTCTAGTGTTCTTCACCACCACTGAGGAATTGCCGGTCTGGAAGCGGGTGTTGTTCCTGCTGGTGTCTTTCGTGATGGGTTACATGTTCGCCCCTGGCATGGCCGAGGTGGAGTTGTTCGGTACCAGGCCATTTAAGTACACCGGGCCGGCGGCGTTCGGCGCCTCGGTTGTGGTCGTTACCGTCGCGCTCGCCATCATCAAACGGCGCGGCCTCATTGCTGAACCGCAAGGGAGGCAGGATGGATAGTCAACTGATGCCGCAAGTTCTCACTCAGGCCACGTTCTGGTTGTGCGTGACGTTGTTCGTTCGACTGTTCACGTTCCGCCGGCGCGGTGCCCGGTTCCGTCGAAGCATGAGTTGTCTTGCTTGGGTGGTGATGGTCGCGTCGGGGTCGGCGGTGGTTTACATCGGCAAGGGGCAGCTCGTCATGCCTCAGAACTCTTGGCCGCTGGTGGTTGTGCTGACGGTGTTCGTTGGTTCGGTCTGCCAGAGCAACGGCAATCTGGCTCGCGTCTGGAAGATGGGCTGATGAGCAAGGTATCGGATGACCGTCGAGGTAGCAGTACCGCTCGGGGTTATGGGTACAGATGGCAGAAGTCACGCGATGGACACCTGCGCGAACATCCGTACTGCACGATGTGTTCGACCGACCAACGCCCGGTTGCGGCGGTGATCGTTGACCACAAGGTTGCGCCCAAGCTGAAGGACGCCAAGGACAGTGGCGATCCTGCCCGGATCAAGGCCGCATGGAAGCTGTTCTGGAACCCAGAGAACTGGGCGAGCCTGTGTAAGTTCTGCCACGACTCGACGAAACAGCGAATCGAGAAGAGCGGGCGCGTGCCCGGGTGCCATGCCGACGGCCGTCCGGTCGATCCGGGGCATCACTGGAACCGGTGACCGACCATCGCCGACGCACCAAAAAATGGCACAACCCCGAGGGTAGGGGGGGTGAAAAACTTCATTTGGACTTCCTTCTAGACCGATCGCCCCCCTCTTTACACAAAGTCGGGAAATATGAGGGAGGGGGGGTATCCACCGGTAAGGGGTTGAATTCATGGCAGGAAATGGAAATTCGGGGCGCCCGGCATTGCCGGCGTCCCTCAAACTTTTGCAAGGAAACCGTGGTCGCGAGAATGTTGCCAGCCTGCTGGCCGAAGTTGCCAAGCCATTGGTGCCGGTCGGCGCTCCGCCAATGCCGGACGTCCTATCTCCCGAGGCAGTGAAGGAATGGGAGGAACTGGTACCCGCGCTGATTTCATTGGGCATTGTCTCCCAACTCGACGCGATGGCGCTGGCTACGTACTGCCAAGCAGTAGCCGATTGGCGTCGGTACCAGCGGCTGATAGCCAAGCACAATGCCGATTCCAAAGACGGATTGGGCGGCGATATTCAGACCTTCAAGACTGGTGCCCAGCAGATGCACGTCTTACGGCAGCTCGCCAACGACGCCGAGAAACGTGCCAACGCTGCCGGCGCCCAGTTCGGCCTATCGCCGATGTCGCGGCGCAACCTGAAAACCGCACCGGCACCGCAAGGTGATCTATTCCCCAATGACCAACGAGACGCAGCAGACAGATACTTCAGTTGACGATCGTGTTTCCGCATTCGCTCACGCGGTGCTGGCTGGCGATATCGTTGCTGGCCCGAACGTACGCAACGCTTGCAAACGTCACTTCCGCGATCTGGAGCATGGATCGTCACGCGGTTTGATCTGGGATCTGGAGTCCGCAAACCGCGCCATCGGCTTTTTCGAAGATGTGCTGTGCCTCAACGGCGGCGATTATGAGGGCATGCCTTTCCTGCTCGCGCCCTGGCAAGCCTTTGTAGTTGGCAGTTTGTTCGGCTGGATGACCGTTGATGGCTTCCGCCGTTTCCGTCTCGGCTACATCGAAACCGGAAAAGGCTCGGGCAAAAGCCCGCTGGTAGCCGGCATCGGTCTTTATGGTCTGGTCGCGGACGGTGAGCAACGCGCCGAAATCTACGCCGCTGCAACCAAACGCGATCAGGCCATGATCCTGTTTCGCGACGCCGTGTCGATGGTAGACATGTCCGCGAAACTTCGTTCGCGCCTGGTGCAGTCGGGGCGAGACGACAAGGTCTGGAACCTGTTCTACGCGAACACCAACTCCTTCTTCCGCCCGATCAGCGCCGACGAAGGCAAGTCCGGCCCGCGTCCGCACATTGGTTTGCTGGATGAACTGCACGAACACAAGACTGCGGCCACTGTGAACATGATGCGCGCCGGTACCAAAAACCGGCGCAAAGCCATGGTGGTGATGATCACCAACAGCGGTTCCGACAAGAAGACGGTGTGCGGCCAGTACCACGATCTGGGGGTGCGGATCTGCGCGCAGATCGAAGATAACGACAGCTTCTTCGCCTTCATCTGTTCCTTGGATGAAGGCGATGACCCGTTCAAGGACGAAGCCTGCTGGCCGAAGGTTAACCCTTCACTGGATCACATCGCCGAAGGGCAAAGCGATGGGATCCCAGGACGTAAGTATTTGCGCGAGCAGGTCCAGTCAGCACGCGGGTTGCCGGCTCAAGAGTCGGTGGTGCGCCGCCTGAACTTCTGCGAGTGGACCTCGGCAGATGCGCCGTGGATCTCTTGGGATGTTTGGAAGCAAGCCGAAGAACCGGTGCCGATGCGCGTGTTGCGTAATCGCCGTTGTGTGGGCGGGCTCGACCTGGCCAGCACCACTGACTTGACGGCATTTGTTCTGGTCTTTTGGCCAACCCAGCATGACCCGCACTGGCGCCTGCTGCCGTACTTCTGGATACCGGACGACGATCTGCAAGGGCGAGAGGATCGCGACAAAGTCCCTTACTCCATGTGGTTGAAGGACGGTCACCTCGAAACAACGCCGGGTCGCGCCATCAGCAAGAAACATGTGCTGATGCGGCTGGTGAAAATCTGCGCGTACTTCGACGTCGAGCGGATCGGCTATGACCGGTGGCGCGCCGAAGACCTGCTGCAACTGATGACCGATGAGGACATCACGCTGCCCGAGGTGGTGCCCTTCGGTCAGGGCTTCAAGGACATGGCACCGGCGGTGGACGAGTTCGAGCGCCGCTTGCTGGGGCGCGAATCCGAAAGCGATGTCATTGACCTGGACCCGTCGGAATACGAACTGGTGCAGTCCGAAACGGTTGAGACGTTGCGCCACGATGGCAACCCGGTCATGACCTGGTGCGCCGGTAACGCGGTGATCGTTTCCGATCCAGCGAACAATCGCAAAGCAGATAAAGCCAAAGCGACCGGGCGGATCGACGGCATCGTGGCATCCATCATCGCCGTCGGTACCAGCATGAAGTCTGGTGGCCCGAGCGGTAAATCCATCTACGACGAAGGGGCAGGTATATGAAATTAGCCATCGCTGCATGGCTTGCCGGCCTTTTGGGCTTCGGGCTGTTGGTCGGGGGCGTGGCGTTGATCAGCGTTCCCGCCGGTTGCATCGTCGCGGGTGTCGGTCTGCTGGCCTGGGCATATCTTGCCGATCGCGCAGCCGCTGTACTGAAAGCCCAATCCAAACCTCAAGGAGGTTGAGCATGTTTTTCTCAAGCCTGCTCGGCGATGGGCGCGGCACTCTCACAAACCCGGACAGTGGGTTCTGGCGCGGACTCATTGGTGGTGGTCGCAACAGTTCAGGCGTCATGGTCACACCTGAGTCAGCGCTGGGTCTGCCCATCCTGCAGAACTGCGTCACGCTGCTGGCGGAAACCATGGGGCAGTTGCCATGTGAAATGTACCGCCGGCAAGAAAACGGACAGCGGGAAGCGGCGATCAATCATCCCGCCTACGACGTGCTGCGGTACCAGCCCAATGGTTTTCAGACGCCTTACGAATACCGGGAAGGTTCCCAGCTAGCGGCGGGACTACGGGGCAACAGCTACAGCTTCATCGACCGTCGCGACGACGGCAATGTCATCGGCCTATGGCCGTTGTGCAACAACAAGGTTCAGGTGCTGAAGGGGGGCGACCTGTTGCCGTATTACCGCATCGGAGCCAGTGAACCGGTGCCGATGCGCATGATCCACCACGTTCGATGGGTGAGCACCAATCAGTACGTTGGGCTCTCGCCGATCGAGGTGCATGCCGAATCACTCGGTCTCGCCCAAGCCGTGCGGCAGTACACCGGCAAAAGCTTCGCCAACGGCGTGACCGTGTCCGGCGTCATCGAGCGTCCACGCGAAGCTCCATCGATCAAGGATCAGGGCAGCATCGACAAGATTGTCGATCAGTGGGGCCAGAAGTTCGGTGGCATGGACAACGCGAAAAAGGTCGCGCTGCTGCAAGAGGGCATGACTTTCAAGCCCGTGTCGATGAACAACGTGGACGCGGAAGTGTTGGGGATCCTCAAAACCACCGGTACCGATATCGCCCGGATCTACAAGATCCCGCTGCCGATGGTCAACGACCTGGAGAAGTCCAACTACAACACGCTCGAACAACTGATGATCCAGTTCGTGGTGTTCGCGTTGTTGCCGTGGGTCAAACGCCACGAACAATCGATGATGCGTGACTTCCTGCTGCCCAAGGATCGGCGCGAGTACTTCATCGAGTTCAATCTGTCCGGCCTACTGCGCGGCGATCAGAAGAGCCGCTACGAAGCATATGCCATCGGCAGGCAGTGGGGCTGGCTCAGCGTCAATGACATCCGGCGTCTGGAGAACATGCCGCCCGTGTCTGGTGGCGAGATCTACCTGCAACCCCTGAACATGGTCGATGCAGGGAAACCCGGCGGCGATCTGACTAACCCCAATGTGCGAGCCCAGCTCGAACTCCAGCACGCTGAAATCGGAAGGATTCTTGCGCAATGAAAAACTACCTGAGAGCTTCCAGCCTGCTGTTCAATCAGCCGCTGCTCGTGCTCCCTGACATGCTCGATCTCGGCGTGCGGTGGGCCAACCAGGCAATGAGCCTGAACATCGTGAACATCGGAGCCACGAACGGCCCGACAATCTGGGGCGATGACGGCATCGACCGTATCGCGCAGCGTGAAGAAGAACGCCGGACGGCCATTGCTCGAACCGGGATCGAGGTAATTCCCGTGAGCGGCGTGCTGGTCAGTCGCGGTAGCCATATCAGCATGTGCGAAACAATGACCAGCTACGAGTCATTGCGGGCGCAGTTGCGCAACGCGGTGGCCGATCCAATGGTCGAGCGGATCGTGCTGGACATCGACAGTCCCGGCGGATCTGCCGTAGGTGCTTTCGAACTGGCAGCTGATATTCGCGCCATGGCTCAGCAAAAGCCCATCACCGGCATCGTCAACTTCATGGCCTACAGCGGCGGCTATCTGTTGGGCTCGGCCTGTAGCGAGCTGGTGGTGAGCCAGACCAGCGGCGTCGGTTCTATCGGCGTGATCGCCAGCCACATGGACCGCTCAAAGCAGGAAGAGGGGATGGGCGTCAAGGTAACCACGGTTTACGCCGGGGCTCACAAGAACGATCTCAGCCCTCACGAACCCTTGAGCGAGCAATCGTTGAAGTACCTGAACGATGTTGTTCAAGAGAGCTACCAGCTCTTCGTCAACGCAGTGGCTGACTATCGCGGGCTCTCCGTACAGCAGGTTATTGCCACTGAGGCAGGGCTGTATCGTGGGCAGGCAGGTATCAATGCCGGGCTTGCTGACCGAATGCAGAGCCCGCAGCAGGCGGTCGATGACCTTTCTCACTCTGTCGCGATGAGTCGCACTGTGCGCCAGTCCGGCCGCTTGTCCGTTCGTGCATCCGCATTGAATCTTCAAACCCAGATCTGACCGCGTTCGCGGCAGTTACCGAAACCCGCCCTGTGCGGGTTTTTTTATGCCCAGGAGGCAACATGTCCCAAGTACTTCAGTTGCGTAGCGAACGCGCGAAGATCAACGATTCGATTCAGGCGCTGGCCAAACTCGAAACGGCAGGCGAATCCCTGTCGGCAGAACAGTTGGCCCAGTTCGCGAGTCTGGAAGTAGAGTTCAACGCGCTCACTGACAAGATCAGTCGTGCAGAGCAGGCAGAGCGTATTGCCGCTGCGAGCGCGGTACCCGTGAGCGAGTCAGCTCAAGGCCGCACCGGTCCGCCGCAAGGTCGTGCTCACGGCCATATTTACGGTGGTGGGCCGGCTGAAGCACCAGGTGTGCGAATGGCCCAGATGGTTCGGCTGCTTGCCGCCGCCGGTGGCAACCAGCATCAAGCCGCGCAAATGGCGCAGCAGGGCGGGTTTTCTACCGATGTTTCTATGGCGCTGAGTACAGTCACCCCTGGTGCTGGCGGCGTATTGGTTCCGACAAACTTCGCTACCGAAATCATCGAGGCGCTCCGCCCGATGTCTGTTGTACGGAAGATGGGTGCACGTAGCTTACCGCTGAATAATGGCAACCTGACCCAGCCCCGTATCACCGGCAACACCGTCGTAACCTACATTGGTACCGAAACCGATATCCCGCTCACAGGGATGACGTTCGCGGATACAAAACTGTCTGCGAAAAAGGCTGCTGCGATCGTGCCGATTTCCAATGACCTGATTGCCAACGCTGGCGTCAGCCCTCGAATCGACGAAATTGTTGTTGCCGACCTGGCTGTATCGATGGGCCTGTCGGAAGACCTGCATTTCATCCGTGCGGACGGCAGCGGTTCGCTGCCCAAGGGTATGCGCTACTGGGCGCAGGCATTCAACATCCTGCCGGCGCCGGCGGTGGATACCATCACCCTGGAAAAAATCGACCTGTTCTGCGGCGGCATGATGCTCCGTTTGGAAACAGCGAACGTGATGATGAAGGACTGCGGCTGGCTGATGCACCCGCGCGTGTTCCGTTGGTTGCAATCGCTGCGTGACGGCAATGGCAACAAGGCGTATCCGGAAATCGAGCAAGGTCTGTTCAAGGGCTACCCGGTTGGCCTGAGCAACCAGATCCCTGTCAACCTCGGCGCCGGTGGCGACGAGACCGAATTCTACTTCGTCAACTTCGCGGACATGATGATCGGCGAAGACATGGACCTGACGATCTCCTTCAGTAACGAAGCCTCCTACAAGGACGCCGAAGGCAACATGGTCAGCGCGTTCCAGCGTGACCAGACGCTGGTCAAAGTGATCGCCAAGCACGACTTCGGCCCGCGCCACGTCGAGTGCATCGTCGTTGCCATCAACGTCAAGTGGGGCGCCGGCATGTAATTCCGCGACCCCGCTTCGGCGGGGTTTTGCATAACTGAGGGATGGGTAATGACAGACAAAGTAGTGGTGCGTTTTCTGAAGGCCTGGCGTGGTTACTCGACGGATGAGTTGGCTGCCTTCGATCAGACAGTTGTTGATGGTTTGGAGTCCAAAGGCTTTGCCGAAGTCCACCAGGCTGGTGGCGAAACTGCAGCTAAAGGGAAGGGCGGTAAAGGCAAAACCCAGAAAACCGGTACAGCAAAAGCCGGGGGCAATCAGCCTGCAGGGGTGGGCGGCAATCCGGATGGAACCGGCGGCGGTGCCGACAATAACGAGAACGGCGGCGGTGGCCTCGACGAAGAGAAACCCTAAGCCATGGCCCGTCGAATCGAGTACTTCGGCGAGCCAGTTTTGACACTGGAACAGGTGGCTTTCCAGTGTCGACTGGAGCCTGAGGACATGGAGCCGGGGTTGATCAGCGACATCATCATCCCCGGCGTTACGACCCAATGTGAATCCAAAACCGGTGCAGGTATTCGCGGGGCGATCTACGAAGAAGACTGGCCGGCTGCGTTCCCCTCCGGGCATGCGCTGGATGTGGGGCAGGCGACTGAGGTTGTTTCGGTCAAAGTCCGGCAACCTGATGGTACGTGGAGCGATTACGCTGGCGCGGTAGTTCTCGAACAGGGCCAGCGCGAAAGCTTCGTATCGTTCCCCGCAGCGCGGCCTGTTGGCGCCTTGCGTATCCGCTACAAGGCAGAGACTGACCTTGACCTTCACGCCGGCGTTCGCAACTGGTTGCTGATGGCGGCGGCGACAATTCTCCGGCATCCAGAAATGTTCCTAGTCGGCCAGTCGCTGTCCGAGTTGCCCTCAGAGTTTCTTGACCATCTGGTGGCTGAGGTCACCGTTCCGCCGAGGTTCTGACCATGGCCTACCGCGAACCGAGTGCCGGCGAGCTGGATCGGCGTATTTTGCTCAGACTCCGCACAGATGTCCCGACACCGGCTCAGGGCCTCGATTCAATCTTCACCGACGAGAAAAGGCGTTGGGCGAAGATCGAGCCAGTCGGTACCGCCGTCTACACGGCTGGTGTTCAGACCGACGTGAAGATCAGCCACCGGGTGACGTTCTATTACCTCAAGGGCGTGAGTGATGCGCATGAAGTCGTGCATGACGGGATTATCTATCGGGTGCGGCGGGTCGCGGATATGAATGGAACGCGTCGTTTCACCATTCTGGAAGTCGAAGAACTCGGGCCGCAAAAGCCTGGAGGTGGAATCTATGGCTAACTCCGCGTCGGTCGAAAGTTACCTGCATGTCGAGGGCTTCGAAGATTTCGAGCGCGAAGCATTCGACAAGAAGAAGATCCGCGCCGGAATGCGCAAGGCCGGTCTGCTGGTGACCCAGCACGCGCAAATGAACTTGGTGCTGGGCAAGGGACGGCAGGGCTACCCAGTCAACCGAACCGGCGAGACCGTCAGCTCCATCAAGTTCAAGGTGTCCCGCTCCGGCTTCATGGTCAAGATTTCACCGACCCTCACGCCTGCAATGGGCGAGTTCTATCCGGCTTACCTTTACTACGGCGTAAAGCAAGGCCGAAAGCCCCAGAAGCTCGCGCCCGGTAAAGGCATTGGGCGCAAGAATCGACGGCAGGCCGGCGTGCGTGCCCGACTTGTCGCCGAGCGGGCGGCGGGGGAATGGCGGATCAAACCGCACGACAACTACATGGCTGACGCCCTTCAGGACTCATCCGAGCAAGTTCGGTCAATCCTGTTCACGGCGTTCGCGGCGGCGCTGTCATGAGCTGCTGTCGGTGTAGCGGACATTCTCCAACGCTTTTGCGATAGGCTTGCTGCTCTGTTAACAGGGAGTTACCTATGAAAGCGTTGAGTTTGATTGCCTCCGTCGTCATGTCCGTCTCGGCGGTTACTGCGCATGCTGTAGAAGCTGCGAGGGAAGCCCCCAGTGCTGCAATCGATCGCATCACCCTCATCTACCTGAACCATAAGATCTACCCCAACGGTTCTGTCGAGTGTGATTCGAAAGTGATTGGCAACCGCTCGATGATTGGGTGCTGGAACCTGACTTTGAACGGTAAGAGCGCGCCGCACATCTGGCTCTACGAAGCCAATAAATTCCAGTCGGTGAACGGAAGCGCCCGCCAATTGGCGGAAGGGAAGTTTTCCAAAGAGTCAGATGTAACCGTCGTGAAGCTGCCTTTGCCAAGCGACATCAATGTTGGTTCGGCGGTGGAGGCCTTCGCTAAAGGCTGATCCCCGCTCCTCGAAAAAGCCTCGCACTCGCGAGGTTTTTTTATGCCCGGGAGTTGATCAATGAAGTTGAACCCGATTGTTGCCCATCTCAAGGCGACATGCCCGACCTATGCCGGTCGGGTTGCAGCCGGTATCGATTGGGACGCTGTTGCGGAGACTGCCAAGCTCCCCATGCCGGCGGCATACGTGATTGCAGCGGCAGATGCCGCAGCGCCCAGTAAGGCACAGAACGCTGTGATACAGGAAGTCACAGACCAGTTTGCCGTTGTGGTTGTGCTGGACGCCGGGGATGAACGGGGGCAAGAGGCCAACGATCAGTTGCACGACTTGCGTTCAGAACTATGGCGCGCTCTGGTGGGTTGGAAGCCTGGCCCGGAGTACACGCCGATCGAATACGACAAAGGTGCGCTGGTTTTCGTCAGTCGTGCCCGAGTCATCTACCAATACCTTTTTACCGCCGAATTCCAGATCGGCCGCAATCGATCGGACCAACCTCCAGAGACCTGGCACGAACTGGAGCTAGACGGTCTGGCCAATTTCACGGGCGCGAACATCCGCATGGATTGCATCGACCCGGCAGACCCCAACCTGAAACGCCCCGGCCCGGACGGGCGCATTGAAGTCCAATTCACTGGAGACGTAAAACCATGACCAAGCGCATCACTGTGGCGCCGGCCTCTGGCCGCTCTGTGCCCGACCCGGAGGCGGGCGACCTGTTGCCCGTTGAGGGCCGGGAAGTCCCCAACAATGCCTGGTGGCGCCGTCGCCTGGCTGACGGTGATGTCACCACCAAATCCACCAAGGCCGTTACAGCGGCGAAACCCGAGGACGGCAAATAATGGCCATCGGATTCAGCAACATCCCCGCCGATATTCGTGTGCCGCTGTTCTATGCGGAGATGGATAGTTCGGCGGCAAACAGCGCTTCGAGCGCGATGCGACGCCTCATCGTGGCCCAGGTCAATGACGACGCCGAGAGCGAAAGCATCGGCAAGCTGGTGCTGGTCTCCAGCCTGGCGATCGCAAAGAGCATTGCCGGACAAGGTTCGATGCTCGCCGCGATGTACGAGGCCTGGCGCAAGGTCGATCCGATCGGCGAAGTCTGGTGTCTGCCGCTGCAGAACGAAACCGGTGAGACTGCTTCGGCGACCATCACCATTACCGGTGCCGCTACCGAGGCTGGCCTGCTGAATCTGTACGTCGGCGGCGTGCGCGTGCAGTCGGTGGTTGCATCGGCGGCCACCCCGACGATTGCTGCCGCTGCGCTGGCCGTGAAGATCAACGCAACGCCAGATCTGCCCGTCACTGCTGCAGCCGCTGGCGGCGTGGTGACGCTGGCCTGCAAGTGGACCGGCGAAAGCGGCAATGACATTAGCATCCAGATGAACCGCCTCGGCAAGTCCAACGGCGAATCCACGCCTGCTGGCTTGACCGTGGTCACCACGGCAATGACCGCGGGCGTCGGTGCGCCGGATGTCGTCGACGCACTCGCCGCGCTGGGTGATGAGCCCTTCGAGTTCCTGTGCCAGCCGTGGTCTGACACGACCACGCTGAATGCCTGGAAGGACGCGATGGATGACAACACAGGGCGCTGGAGCTGGGCCAAGCAGCTGTTCGGCCATGTCTACACCGCCAAGCGCGGCACCATCGGTACTCTGGTCGCGGCCGGTCAGGTGCGCAACGATCAACACATGACCATTCAGGCCGTCGAATCCAGCGTGCCGCAATCCGTATGGGTGGTGGCGGCATCGCTTGCGGCTCGCACGGCGGTGTTCATCTCTGCCGATGCCAGCCGCCCAACGCAGAGTGGCAGCATGCCGGGCGTCGATCCGGCGCCGGCCAGTGATCGTTTTACTCTCACTGAACGCCAGTCGCTACTGAACTACGGCATTGCCACTGCGTACTACGAAGGCGGCTACGTGCGCATCCAGCGCTCGATCACCACCTACCAGAAGAACGCCTATGGCCAGGCCGACAATTCGTACCTGGACAGCGAGACCATGCACCAGTCGGCGTTCATCGTCCGGCGCATGCAGAGCGTTATCACCAGCAAGTACGGCAGGCACAAGTTGGCCAGCGACGGAACCCGCTTCGGCGCCGGTCAGCCGATCGTCACGCCGGCGACCATCCGTGGCGAGCTGATCGCGCAGTACGCCAAGCTCGAGCTGGAAGGCCATGTGGAAAACGCCGATCTTTTCGCCGAGCACCTGGTGGTCGAGCGAGATCTCAATGATCCGAGCCGGGTCAACGTGTTATTCCCGCCTGACTATATCAACGGCCTGCGCATCTTCGCGCTGCTCAACCAGTTCCGCCTCCAGTACGACGAAGCGGCGTAACGCTCAACTGAACAACCAGCCCGCCCAGTGCGGGCTTTTTCATTCTGGAGACAAAGACCATGGGCGAAAAAGTAGCCGGCACCGCGTACGTCAAAGTAGACGGTGAGCAGCTGAGCATCACGGGTGGCGCGGAAGCCCCGTTGATGGATAAAAAACGCGAGACGATTTATCCCGGTTATTTCAAGGAAGAAGAGCTCGCGCCTTACCTGAAGATGACCGCGCTGATGCCGCAGGGTTTTCCGATCAAAAAGCTGGCCAACGGCCGCGACATGACGGTGACTTGTGAATTCAACAATGGTCGTGTCTATGTGCTGTCGGGGGCGTTCATCGTCGACGAGCCTTCTTTCAAGGGCGACGACGGCACACTTGAATTGCAATTCGATGGCGTTAAAGGGAGCTGGCAATGAGTGATCTGGTGAAGTTGCAGGTGGCGATCGAGGCTCACGGCGAGCCGGTGACCGAGTTGACCATGCGCCGTCCGACGGTACAGGAAGTTCGAGCCATCAAGGCGCTGCCGTACAAGATCGACAAAAACGAAGAAGTCAGTCTGGACATGGACGTGGCCGCGAAATACATCGCTGTCTGCGCTGGCATCCCACCGTCCTCGGTCAACCAGTTGGATCTGGCAGACCTCAACGCGCTGAGCTGGGCGGTGGCCAGTTTTTTCATGAGTGCGGCGTCGACTCCATCAGCGACCTGATTGCCGTTGCTTATGACCTGGCGTGGTTCTGGAAAACGGATCCGGAATTGATGTTGGCTCGACCGCTCGACGTGATCCGCGAATCCATGGAGCACGCGCAACGAATCAATAGAATCCAGCAGGTGCAGTGATGGCGGATAAATTCCAGCTAAAGGCGTTGATCACCGGCGTCGACAAGCTGTCGCCGATGCTGGGCGGCATCCGGAAAAAAGTTGCGGGCTTTCGCAAGCAATTGGAAGGCTCGGGGCTCGGCAAGATCAGTTTTCAAGATGTGTTGCAGGGTGGGGCGTTTGCTGCCCCATTCGTTGCGGGAACCAAAGCCGCGATTGAATTCGAGTCATCCATGGCCGATGTGAAAAAGGTGGTCGATTTCGACACGCCTGAGCAGTTCAAGGCCATGGGCAAAGATGTGCTTGATCTGTCCGAGAAAATGCCGATGGCGGCGAGTGGCATCGCCGCTATCGTCGCCGCTGGCGGGCAGGCTGGTTTCGCCGCCGGCGAGCTGCGCCAGTTCGCGGAAGACGCCGTGAAGATGGGTATCGCGTTTGACCAGACTGCCGAGCAGTCGGGTGAGATGATGGCCAAGTGGCGGACGTCGTTCAAAATTACGCAGCCAGAGGTTGTAAAACTGGCGGACCAGATCAACTACCTGAGCAACACCGGGCCATCCTCTGCGGCGCAGATTGCCGACATTGTCACCCGCATTGGCCCTCTGGGGAAAATTGCGGGCCTGGCGTCCGGGCAGATCGCAGCGATGGGCGCAACGCTTGCGGGCGTGGGGGTGCCGAGTGAGGTCGCGGCGACTGGCCTGAAGAACTTTATGCTGGCACTGACCAAAGGGAAGGCTGCAACGAAGGAGCAAACGCAAGCCTTCAAGTCGCTCAGATTGGACGTGAAGAAAGTTTCCGAAGGCATGCAGAAGGATGCTCAGGGAACGATGCTTGATGTGCTCGAGCGCGTTGCGAAAGTTGCACCTGAAAAGCAGGCGGGATTGCTGACTCAGCTCTTCGGATCTGAATCAGTTACAGCAATCGCTCCGCTTCTGACGAATCTAGATTTGCTGAAAAAGAGCTTCGGCGACGTTTCGGCAACCACGAAGTTCGCCGGCTCGATGAACAAGGAATACGAAGCCCGTTCGGCGACGACGGCGAACGCCTTGCAGCTGATGCGCAACCGAGTCACCCGACTTGGCATTGAGATCGGCAACGCATTGCTGCCGCCGCTCAACGAAATCATGACGCTGATGGGGCCGATCGTGAGTCAGATCTCGGAGTTCGCCGCGGCCAACCCCGGTCTGGTCAAGGGCATCCTCGGCGCCGGCCTTGCCTTCGTCGTGCTCAAGTTGGCGGTGATGGGCAGCATCGTGGCCATGAAACTGTTCGACACCGCGACGAAGGTTTCGGTTGTTGGCTGGGTGATACGCGGACTCGCGCTGGCGGCTGGCCTGCTCATCGCGAACTGGCAGAAGGTGGCGCCGTTCTTCTCTGCCCTCTGGAGCCTGATCAAGGCAGTAGCCCAGCGCGCCCAGTTGGCGTGGGAAAAATTCACCCAGGCCAGCCCGGTTCTCGCGAAGAGCTTGATGGGCGCGGCTGCGGGCTTCCTTGCGATGCGAGTTGCAATGATGGCCGCAAATGTCGCCGGCAAGATCTTCAGCGCCACGCTGTTTGTGGTGCGCGGGGCTGTGCTTGCCGCGACGGTGGCGACCCGGATATTCAACCTGGTGGCCAAAGCTAACCCGTTCATTCTGATCGCCAGCCTGATCGCGATGGCTGCCGGCGCTTTGATCGCGAACTGGGAACCTGCGCTCCAGTGGTTCAAGGATGCGTGGGACAAGATCAGCGGGTGGGTGAAATCGATCATGGGCGCGTTTGGCATGGTGGGCGACGCCGGCATGGATGGTGCGGTGAATAGCGCAACCAATGCCGTCAACAACCTGACCATGCAAGTGGCACCCGCGCGCGCCGGTAACGGCGACGGCACATTGCTCCGGCCACGGCCGGAGGGGGAGCGCTGGTCGCCGCAAGGTGATTCGCTGGTTCAGAACGCCATGGCCGCCAGTCAGCCAAAGCTGCAGGGCGAGCTGGTGATGCGCTTCGAGAATCCGCCACCGGGCCTTCAGGTCGACAAGCCACACACCAATCAGCCGGGGTTGAACATCAAGCCCAACGTAGGCACCCGCACCGTGGGTGTGATGAGGCCATAAATGGATCAGACATGGCGTGATCAAATGCTGCCGGCGTCGTTCCGGGGGATCAGTTTCTTGATCCCTCAGGCTTCGGTGCCGGTCGGCATGAAAGTTCAGCTTCACGAGTTTCCTCAACGCGACGAGCCCTACGTCGAGCAAATGGGCAAACAGGCTCAGGTTCACCGGGTGGTCTGTTGGATCATCGGCGACGACTGTTTCGAGCGCCGCGACAAATTCATGGAGGCGTTAGAGACTCCTGGCGCTGGCGAACTGGTGCACCCTTGGTTGGGGCGCATGCAGGTCAAGGCAGGTGAAGCCGAGCTTACGCACGACTTCAAGCAGGGCGGGATGGCGGCTTTCGCGGTGACGTTCTACCCGGATCTTCCGCTGAAGTTTCCGACAGCGAAGGTCAACACCCAGCAGCAGGTCGTGAAGGCCTCCGATAGCTTGCTGGACTCCGCTCTGGCCCGGTACAAGTCGGCCATGGCGAAGGTGAATCAGGCTCGACTGGGACTTGCCCGTTTGCGCAACAGTCTGTCGGGTGTTTACACGGTAATCCAGCAGCAGTTCTCAACCATCATCGGCGCGTTCACGAACCTGACCGGTTTCGTCCAATCACTGATGAATGCTCCGGATTCGCTGTCGTCGCTGTTCTCCAGCTACTTCAGCGAGTTTTCGGTGGATGACTATCTCGGTGATGACTCCGGTTCGAGCTACCGAAACTCGGTGGCCACGGCCACGCAGCAAACCGAGGCCGTGGCCAGTATCAATACCGTCAGCGATTCAGGCGGTGTCGACGCGGCCGCGGCGTCCCAGGCTACGGCCAACCTGGTGCAGGATGCGCTGCTGGTTCAGGTAGCGCTGATCATCAGTGAAATGCCGGTGGCGTCTCAGCCGGTTTCAACTACCACGGTGTCTTCGGTAGAGCAGCAAGCCGTGCAGCCGATCGTGCGCCCGGAGGTTCCGGTAGCTGACGACGTTATTGAGTTGCGCGACAACCTCAACGAGGCAATCTTTCAGGCGTCATTGAAGGCCGATCCCGAACACTACATGGTGCTCAACACTCTGCGACAAACCATCGTCAAACACCTGACCGCCGTTGCGGAGTCGGGCGTGCGCCTGGTGGAAATCACGCCGCCTGAAACGCTGTCGGCGCTGGTGCTGGCTTACCGCCGGTTCGGTGATGCCACTCGGGAATCCGAAGTAGTCCAGCGCAACCGTCTGCGTCATCCCGGTTTCGTCCCGGCCCGCCCGATCAAAATCGCCCAGAGGTAACCCATGGAAGACGTCAATGCTGTCAGCCTGACGGTTGATGGTCTGGATTACTCTGGCTGGAAATCGGTGGAGATCACTGCCGGGCTTGAGGATCAGGCCCGGTCATTCACCCTGAACATCACATGGAAGTGGCCAGGCCAGCCATTGCCTTTGCCGATTAAGCAGGGCGCCAAATGCCAGGTGAAGATCGGCGATGACCTTGTCCTGACTGGCTGGGTGTTTGCCACGCCGATCAGCTACGACCATCAGCAGATCACCACCAGCGTCAGCGGTCGCTCGCTCACCGCCGATCTGGTGGACTGTGCGGCCATCAATAAGCCGGGGCAGTGGAACAACCAAAGCGTTCTTTCGATCGTCAAGGCACTGGCGGCGCCTTATGGCGTTCGCGTTCGCAGCGAAATCCCGGACGGGGCAAAGCTTTCAGACCACACGATCGAGCCGGGCGAAACCGTTTTCGAATCTATCGACCGCCTTCTGACGCTGTTCCGTGTTTTCTCAACTGACGACGCGAAGGGAATGGCTGTGCTTGCAAAGCCTGGCAGCGAAGTGCGGGCATTCGATACGCTGGAAGTTGGCAACAACATCCTGAACGGTGATGCCGCGCTGGACTTCTCGGCGGTGTTTTCCGAATACCAGGTGCTGGGCCAGAAGAGCGGTACCGACGAAGAGTTTGGCGAGCAGTCGGCAGAGGTGTCGGCGGTGGTCGCGGATCCGCGCGTTGGCCGCAAGCGGATCATGATCATTCAGGAGTCCGGCCAGATGACCAACGAGCTGGCGCAGGCGCGGGCGAACTGGGAGCGCGGCACCCGCATGGGCAAGGCGATCACCACCACCTACACGGTGCAAGGCTGGCGGCAGTCGAACGGTGCGCTGTGGAAACACAACTCGCTTGTGCGCGTCATCGATCCGATTGTGGGCTTTGATCGAATCATGCTTATCGCCCGAGTGACCTACACGCTTACTGACGCCGGCATGATCACAAAGATGGAGGTCGGCCCGCCGGACGGCTTTGAGCCAGAACCGCATGATCCGCACAAAGACCGCAAGCTGAAGAAAGGCGGCAAGGCCGACAACTTCGAATACCTCATCCCTGCAGATTACGAGCCAAAAAAATGAGCCTGAAAAGCATGATGGCCCGCGGCACCGTGGTGCTGGCGGCAGCCGGGAAGATGATGCAGTCGCTGCAGGTTAGGCTCACCGCCGGCGAGCTGAAGGACAACGTCGAGCACTTCGAGCCCTACGGGTTGACCAGCAATCCATTGCCGGGCGCGGAGGTGCTGACAATGTTCCTTGGCGGTGACCGGTCTCATGCAGTCGTCGTGGTTGCTGCTGATCGCCGGTACCGGATCACGGAGCTTGAACCGGGGGAGGTGGCCATCTACACGGACGAGGGCGACAAGATCCACTTCAAGCGCGGCCGGATCATCGACATCGAAACCGCCACGCTGAACATCAAGGCGACGACCTCGGTCAACTTTGACACTCCGGTCATCAATCAAACGGGAAAAATCGTCTCTACCGGTGATCAGGTAGCCGGCGGCGTAAGCCAGATCGAGCACGTCCACATCGGTGTCCAAGCGGGCAGCGGTAACAGCGGGCCACCCGCAGCGGGGGCCTGATGATCTTTTCTGATGAGCGTGAATCAACGCTGACCCGGGCGGTACTGATCAGTCTGTTCACCTGGCGCCGGGCGCTGACCGACGACCCTACGGACGATGAAGAACGGTTCGGCTGGTGGGGTGACAGCTACCCGAGTACAGCCGACGACCGCATTGGCTCACGTCTATGGCTGCTGCGCCGGGTCAAGCTCACTGACGCCACACAGCGCGACGCTGAGTTCTACGCGGACGAAGCCCTGCGCTGGTTGTTGGACGACGGCCACGCGATCGCGATTGAGATCACCAGCGAGAAGGCTGAAGTCAGTCGCCTTAACCTGACGGTCATCATCACGGTGCCGGGCGGGGATCGCATCGAAATCAAACCTATCTCTTCCTGGCAGGTGATCTATGCCGTTTGAAACACCTTCACTACCGGTGCTCATCAGCCGCACGCAAAGCGATCTGGCCAGCGAAGCGCTGCGCCGCTCCGATGCGCAGGTGCTGGCGCGAACCTTGAGTGGCACGGCCTACGGTTTGTACGGATACCTCGACTGGATTGCAGAACAGATCCTGCCGGACAAGGCCGAGGAAGAAACCCTGGAGCGCATCGCCGCGCTGCGCCTGAATCGGCCGCGCAACGCAGCTCAACCGGCGGAAGGCAGTGTCAGCTTTAGTGCCGCTGCTGGCGCTGTGCTGGATGTTGATGTCGTGCTACAGGCAAGTGACGGCCGTATGTATCGCGTGACCACTGGTATCACGACGGCCTTGGGCCTCAACACCACTACGATTGAAGCCGTAGAGCCGGGCGCACTTGGTAACGCTGATGCGGGCCTTCAACTGACACTCGTCCAACCGGTTGCCGGCGTGACCAACGCGTTCACTGTCATCGCCCCGGGTCTGTCAGGCGGAATTGAAAAGGAAAGTATTGAATCGCTCCGCGCGCGGGTGATTCGGTCCTACCGCGTTATCCCGCACGGTGGATCGGCAGACGATTACGAGACTTGGGCTCTGGAATTTCCCGGCGTAACCAGAGCGTGGTGCCGCGGCAATTACATGGGGCCAGGCACGGTAGGAGTTTTTGTAATGCGTGACAACGATCCGGCGCCTCTGCCGAATCCGGCGCAGTTGCAGGAGATCAAGGACTACATCGAGCCATTGCGGCCTGTGACAGCTGAACTCTACGTGCGGGCCCCGACGCTGAAACCCGTGCTTTACAGCCTCCACCCCGTACCCGACACAACTGCGGTGCGGGCCGCTATCACCGCAAGCCTGAAAGACCTGCATGAACGCGAGGCCGGTCTCGGCGACAAGCTGCTGATCAGCCACATCCGTGAGGCGATCAGCAGCGCTGCCGGAGAAACCGATCACGGATTGACCGTACCGTCTGCAGATGTGCCCGCCGCCGCCAATGAGCTGCTGACCTTCGGAGGCATCACATGGCTATAGCGCGAACCTCTGATGAATATCTTCAGCAATTGCGCGGACTCTTGCCGGCGGGTCCTGCATGGGACCCTGCCTTGGTCCCCGAGATTGATCTGGTCCTTACTGGTATTTCTTTGGAGTTCTCGCGGCTTGATGCTCGGGCGGTCGACCTTATGAACGAGATGGACCCGTCCGGCGTCAGCGAGTTGGTCCCGGACTGGGAAGCCGTGATGGGCCTTCCCGACCCGTGCCTGGGGCCGAACCCGGCGTTTGAAGATCGGCGACTGGCCGTTCGCCGTCGACTCGTAGAGATCGGTGGACAAAGCAGGGCGTACTTCATCGAGATTGCCGTGAGTCAAGGCTATCCAGACGCCACGATCACGGAACACCGAGCGCCCCGAATGGGGCGTTCTCGTTTTGGAGCCGCGCACTTTGGTACTTGGTACGCACAGTTCATGTGGACGTTGAATACGGGGGGCCGCCACCGGCAGGGTCGTCGATTCGGAGTCAGCTACTGGGGGGAGCGTTTCGGCACCAACCCAGGTAATCCGCTGGAGTGCTTGATCCGACGCAGATCGCCGGCGCACACCGTCGTACACATCAATTATGACTGAGAGGTAGAACCGTGGATTTTCCGATTAGTGTGCCCAGTATTGGGTTGGTAGATGGCAAGTTTGTAGATGAGAGCCCTCTGACCGGTGCGCCGGGATCGCTCATTCCGGCGCAGTGGGGTAATGCCGTTACTGAGGAAGTGCTGAACGCAATCGTTGCGGCGGGCCTGGCGCCCGATGAGAACAACAACGCCCAGTTGGTTACAGCCATTCGTTTGCTTCAAAAACAACCGGTGCTCGTCGCCGACACTGGCATTGCTAACGCGTATGCAGCAGTCAACGCTCCCGCACTCTCAGCCCTTCCCGGAAATGGCTATGTTCAGCGAATCATTATCGCGCACGCCAATACTGGGGCGTCCACCTACGCGCCAGACGGGTTGTCGGCTAAGCCGATATACGGTCTAGCGCTTCAGCCGCTGCAGGGCGGCGAGTTGCCTGTTGGCATTGCTGTGTTGATGTATCTGGTGCAAGCCGGCGTGAACGGCGGCAATGGTGCTTGGATCATCATCGAGTCATTGGGTGGTGCAAGCCAGATATCTCCGGCCACCAAAAGCCAGCACGCTATGCAGCTTGGGCAGGCGACCGGGCGGCTCATCAACATCTCGTCTTTTACCTCTTCAGGAACATTTACCCCGAATGCAAGCACAAAGATTCTGCGCGTTCGCGGGGTCGGTGGCGGCGGATCTGGTGGTTACTCGCTTGCGACTGCCGCTGGGCAGACGAGTACCGGCACTGGTGGCGATGCAGGGGCGTTTGGAGAAATCTGGGTTACGTCCGGGATTGGATCAACGTCAATCTCAGTCGGTGCTGGAGGCGTTGGTGCGGCTGGCGGACAATCGTCATTTGGCGCTCTTCTCGTTTGTCCTGGCGGGGCTGCAGGCATCAACGGTGGCGCGTTTGCTCCGCCCAACCAAAACGTACGAACCGGGGCAATTTTGCAGCCTTCCGGCACTGGCATATTTGTTGTTAAGGGCGCAGGCAATGGTGGCTTAAACGGAATTTCTCTTTCGTCATCGTTCACGCAGGGCGGATCTGGTGGCAGCACCCAATATGGCGGTGGAGGGCAGGGTGCAATTAACGGGGTCGGCGGGGGCGGTATTGGATATGGCTCTGGCGGTGGTGGTGCTACGTGCCTGCCCTCAACTGGAGCTCAGGCTGGCGGGAATGGAGCACCTGGTATCGTTATTGTTGAGGAGTACTCATGAATAGATATGCCGTAATTGACACGGCCGGACTGGTAGAAAATGTAATTCTTCTGGATAGCCCGGAAGATTGGTCTCTACCTAAAAACTGCACGATTCATCAACTTGATGACAGCCAGCGCTGCGGGCCTGGTTACACATATAAGGATGGTGAATTTACTGCCCCGCCAGAAGTGGTCTAGTGCTTTGTTGAAGCACCGCCAGCCGCCATTGAGCGGTTTTTGTGCCTAGATGGGTGAAAATTAATTAGAGCGTTCAGCCGACCCCCTTGGTCGCATCAGGCGTTTACTAATCATGTGACTGCATCTGCCGGAAGTGCCACGCTGGATATGGTGGTGGACAGACTGCTGGCGGTGGCAGCCTCAGCAGTCAAGACTTGCGCCAAGTCCTTAAAGCAGCTGCGGATATCGATCTTCTGAGCAGCGCCATCCGTTCTTTTATTGAAGATAAACCTTACTCTGCCTGCTCGACCCGCATGGCTAGCCACGAGACTCCCGGAATGGTAGGTTGTCGATCACGGAATTTCGTCAACATGGAGTAACACCAATGGGATGCTCTGCTGCTACGTTCTTGAATAAGTACGCGCCATCTATCGAGGGGTGGCTATTTGATGGTGCAGCATATGTGACGGAATACCTACTGGGCGCTCAAACATCAATGGATGTGAATGCTGGCTGTTTGGAGATAGGTGTCTACAAGGGGAAGTATCTTTCTTATCTTGCTGCGGCGAGCAATGTTCCTTGCGTGGGAATGGACGTGTTCATCTTTGATCAGAAAATCGAGGCTGAGCAGAATATAAAGCGCGTGATGAGCGCAACCGAATCGCAAAACTCGACCCAGCTTGTCAAGGTCAACACACGTACGCATACGGCAGACACATTCCGCGATGCGCTCACGGCGGCAGGTGTGAGCAAGTTGACATTTGCTAGCATCGATGGCGACCACAGTTGCGCTGGCGTGATGCATGATCTTCACCTCGTCGAAAAGAACCTGGCGCCCGGCGGAATTATCGCTATGGACGACATGTTCTCCGCTATGAGCCCTGCTGTATCTGAGGGCTTTTTCAACTACATGAAGTCTGGTTCAGAGTTGAAACCTATCGCATTCAGCGACAACAAGCTATTCATGACAACACCCGGATTCGACGAGCTTTATCAGATAAAGCTCATGGTGGAGATGTCGAAACGAGAAAACCTGATTGGTGAACGATGGCTAGATGGCAATCAGTCCGGCCGCATTCGTCCTTTCCTGAAAGGAACAATGATTCATATCTAACAATCAATTCGACCGCTCAGGGAGCCGCTGATCAAATCGGTTTTTCTTAGCCGAGGCGCTCGGCAGTCCTTTTTTATTAGGGGGGGCGGAATTGCTGGAATTTGAATTATTCAGCGGCTACCTCGACTGTCACCACCAGTGCGCATGCTGTCAAAATACTGAACCGCCCATGGCGGTTTTTTTATGCCCGGAGAAAAGTATGCCTATCACTCAGCAGCAGTTGCTGCAGATCCTCCCGAACGCCGGCGCCAAAGCCGGCGTTTTTGTTCCTGTCCTAAATACTGCCATGCAGCGCTACCAGATTGTCGGTACCAAGCGTGTCGCCGCATTCATCGCTCAGATCGGCCACGAGTCCGGCCAGTTGCGCTGGGTGCGTGAGATTTGGGGGCCAACGGATGCACAGCGCGGGTACGAAGGCCGCAAAGATCTGGGCAACACCATGGCGGGTGATGGCACGAAGTTCTGCGGCCGTGGCCTGATCCAGATCACCGGCAGGACGAATTATGCGGCGTGCGGCGAGGCGCTGGGCTTGGACCTGATCAATCATCCAGAGCTGCTGGAGCTGCCGCAAAACGCCACGATGTCGGCAGCCTGGTGGTGGGCCACGCATGGGCTGAACACGCTGGCCGATGCTGGCGACAACGCGAACATCGGTAGCATCATCAACACCGGACGGCGCGGGCGCACTCCGAATGGCGCCGCTGAGCGCCAGACCTTCTACGAGAAGGCATTGCAGGTGCTGGCGTGATTGCCGTTCCGTGGAAAGCAGTGGGCGCGATAGTGCTGGTGCTGATCGGCGCCGGCAGCGCCTGGCAGTTTCAGGACTGGCGCTACGGCCGCCAACTGGCCGAGCAAGCGCGGCTGCACGCAGAAACCCTCAACCAACTCACACGGGGGGCCGCCACCGCGCAGCAAGCCGAGCAGGACAAGCGCCTGGCGCTCGAGCAGCGGCTTGCGGCCAGCGAGAAAACCCACTTCAGGAAAATGACCGATGCCCAACGTGACCAAGATCTCCTGCGCGATCGCCTTGCCACTGCTGATGTCCGGCTGTCAGTCCTCATCGACGCAGCCGACGCAGCCGACGCAGCCGACGCTGCCAAAGGCTGTGGTGTGCCAGCCACCGCCGGCACCGGCGGCGTGGATCATGCAGCCGTACGAGCCCGACTTGACCCAGCGCATGCTCAACGAATTGTCGCCATCACCGATAGCGGCGACCGGGGGCTGATCGCGCTGCAGGCTTGTCAGGCTTATGTCAGAGCACTGGCGCCCCCACACTATGAGTGAGGTCACCGGTTCGGTTGGCCGGTCCGCGCGCTGATCCCGGTAGCTGCGTCAAGCTTTGTGCTTAGTTCGCTGATGTGCTTGTCCTTGGCCATCAACTGCCAGTTGCTTTTGGTTTCGATATCGGTGGCTTTCCGGTTTGCGTCGGCAGCCTCTGACTTTGCTGCGGTCAGTTGCGTGCGGAGTTGATCGCGTTCAATTGCGACGGCGGCGTGCATCTCGACCAGCTTGAATATCCGTTCCCTGGCTTGTCGCAGTTGCAGGTTTAGTTCCTCAAATTCGTTTTCGTAAAGGGCGAGCTGGTGCCGGCATGTTTCGAGCGGTGTCGGGCAGCCCAGCCAGTTGTCAGTGTCTTCGATTTCAATGGGTTTCACGGAGCTGCCTTGTTGATACTGTTTGTATATACAGTAATCGAGGGCTGCACGTCATGCGAGGCTGAGGCGACGAGCTGCGGCTACCGTTTAAAATCAGTTCCGCATCTGAAATCATGGCCCTTGAATTACGCGGCTTGTAGGGCGTTAAAAATCAGTAGCTTGCGGAACTGGAATAGTGCTAACCTATTGATCTACAGAGATTTATAGATGGATTGCAAATCCACCTACGCCGGTTCGATTCCGACCTCGGCCTCCACTATAAACAAGCTCCGTAGATCCATGATTTACGGAGCTTTTTTATTTGCAAAGTACCGCAAGATTTGGTCTTGAAAAACGGTCATTGCAAACTTGCTTCACCGGGAAGTGATGTATATATTTCCCGCACTGTTGTTCAAGGCTTGATCCTGTCAGGATCGCGACTGTGCAGCAGAAGACAGCAGCACCGCGCTACCGCCCGAATGGCGAAACTGGTAGACGCATGGGACTTAAAATCCCCCGCTCGTAAGGGCGTGCCGGTTCGATTCCGGCTTCGGGCACCATGAATATCAAAGGCCTGCATGAGAATTCTCATGCAGGCCTTTTTTTTGTGCCTTTATTATGCGGCGCTAAACGAACGCCTGGCCGCCAAAGCCACGAGGCAAGCGCTGAAGACCAGCCATTGCTGTCAGCCGTTCGATCCATTCTGCGCGCCAGTCTGTTGCCCTGTGTGTGGTTTTGCCCTGGCGGGACATTCTTCGGGCCGCGTTGCGCTGATCCTTTCGTGCCTGTTTGTAGGCATCGGTATTGCGGCAACTGCGGCACTTCACACGATTGAGCTCGCGGCTTGCCGAAAGTTGCTCGCCTTTGTGCCCACAGGCCAGATGCCCGTCGACGTTGAAATGGATAACCATAACTGTCTCCTTTGCGACATGTATGAGTTTTGACAACTCACCCACAGCGCCGTTCGCTGCTTGGGTGCAGACAAAAAAACACCCGCATGCGGGCGGGTGATCGCTGTCGTGCAAAGGAGTCATTGGTGCAGAGTGGTCGTTAGGTAAAACCCGTAATTGCTGGAAAAACCAATATAGCGACCATGCGCGCGCGGTGACGGATGTGTCACCGCTGTGAAGAAAACTCCCGAGACCGTGGCGAGGTCGGCGTCATCTGAACCGAGGTAGTGGCCGATCAAGGGGCTTGAGCGCCGACAGCGTATTGCGAATCAGCGGAGCATCCTTCTCGATGTCGTTCAGCCGGTCACGGATGCGTAGGGCGGTCGGGTGTCCGCCTTGGTGATCGACCCAGTCGGCGATCTCTTTGCAGGCAGCCGCGAGGCGCGCTTGCCGAGCGTCGAGCAGGGTGAGGAGGGTGGTGATGGACTCTTTTTCGGACATGGAACACCTCCGTTCTATGAAACCTGAGCTGCAGCAAAAAGCCCGCGTGTTGCGAGCCTTCTGCCGTGGGGTGCTGCTCCTTCAGCTGGTTTCAGTATAGACCCGCTTCTGATCGGCATCAG
>Ga0247818_10000160_pt1 | contig 39232 bp, 31 predicted proteins | sample 13C_Glucose_Day1_FD_192424 | JGI IMG/M metagenome (GOLD analysis project Ga0247818, IMG submission 192424) | Soil microbial communities from agricultural site in Penn Yan, New York, United States - 13C_Glucose_Day1 | ecosystem: Environmental > Terrestrial > Soil > Agricultural land | place...
GATCAACACCGAGGATTTGTAGCCGGGCGGCAGGCTGATGGTGTCGCTGGTGGCTGCGGGGATGCTGTCGAAACCCAACAGTTTGCTGGTACCTGCGCTGACACTGGCAGCGAGCACACTGCGGCTCAGCAGATTGCCGCCGAGGAACATGGCCGCGCCGCACAAGGCGCCGGCGCTGATAAAGCCGCGACGGCTGAGGCCGACCATTTTTTCGAGGTCGGTGGACTGGTTTTCTTCCAATAGGCTCACATCAGGCTCCCTGCAGGTTTTTGCAGCCACCTTAAAGAGCGATCGTGACACTAATGTTTCAGAGCGGTGTACCGAGCAAAACGTTGGATGGCGCGAACTGCACCCGTACCGCTTTATCCGTGGAGAGACCCAGGGTCCGCAAGTGCAGCGGTTCGGCCAGCGCACAGAGGGTCTGGCCGTTGGGCAGGCCGATGCGCACTTCGCTGGGCCCGTCTTCGGCGTCGAGGATTTCTTCGATGATGCCGCTCAGGTCATTGTGTCCTGGCGTCAGGGCATCCGTGATGCCGAGCAGCTCGAGCCAGCCGGCCTTGATCAGCGCCACCACTTCGGTGCCTTTCTCCAACTCCAGGCGCAGGGTGCTGTCGTGGGTGATCTGCGCATCGATGGTCAAACCTGCGGCCAGTTCCAGGCGAATCAGATCGTTGCGCCCCTGGCTTTCAATCGCCACGACCTTGCCATGCAACTGATTGCGCGCGCTGGTCCGCAGCATCAGGCGGCCGAGCAGGTCGAGGTCGCTGGCTTCTTCGGCAGCTTCCAGCACCTGAGCCTGCAGCGTTTGCAGCTTTTGATAGAGGCGCAAGACGCGCTCGCCTTCGCTGGACAGTCTGGCGCCCCCGCCACCCTTGCCGCCGACACTGCGCTCTACCAGCGGTTTCTGCGCGAGATTGTTCAGTTCGTCGATGGCGTCCCATGCCGCTTTGTAACTCAGGCCTGCGCTTTTTGCGGCACGGGTGATCGAGCCCTGTTCGGCGATGTGTTGCAGCAAGGCAATGCGCTGTGGGCGACGGACGATGTGCTGGGACAACAACGTAGGCAAGGACATGGCGAGACGCTTTGGGCTGTGGCGATGGGAGGACGTTGGCGGCTTGGGCTGCGGGAGTCAAGTCAGACCCGCTCCCACAGGTTCTGCGTCCTTGGGTCAATCCGTGTCGCCAGGTTTGGGGGTGCGGGCCAGGCAGTAGACGTCAACCCGCGCCGCGCCGGCGTCCATCAACAGGCGAGCCAGAGCCTGGGCGGTGGCGCCGGTGGTCAGCACGTCATCCACCAGTGCCAGGTGCCGACCCTTGATCGTCGCATCGGGCGCCAGTGCGAAGGCATTGCGCAGGTTCTTTTTGCGGGCCTCGGCCTTCAACCCCTGTTGCGCGCTGGTGTCCTGGACCCTCAGCAGCAGCTTTTCATCGCAAGCAATGTCGAGGCGGGTGCCGAGCCAGCCGGCAAGCATCGCCGCCTGGTTGAAACCCCGCTGGCGCAGGCGTTTGACAGCCAGTGGTACCGGCACCAGCGTGTCGGGTCGATCCAGGTCCTCATCGAACCGATGCAGCAGAAATCGGGCGAGCAGTTCGGCGAGCAGGTGACCGAACGGCCATTTCGCGCTGTGCTTGAAACGGGTGATCAGGCTGTCGACCGGAAAGCCGTAGGTCCAGGGAACGGCGACCCGTTCGAAGGCCGGTGGTTGCTTCAAGCACGGGCCGCACGTCATGCCGGCGGCGGGCAAGGGCAGGGCGCAAGTCTGGCATTGGTCGCCGAGCCAAGGCAGCTCAGCTTCACAAGCAGTGCAAATGGGCGTCGCATCATCGGACGCTTCGCCGCACAGTAAACAGAATTGGTTGTTTTTTAACCAGATGTAAACCGGTCCATCGTATTGTGGTTGACAGCGCATAAGTCTTCCTTAAATATGCCGAACATCCGTATCGCGTCTGTGGGTATTCCATCCCCCTGTCGCTAGCCAAGCATAAAACAAAGGAAACGCCCATGAGCGCCAGCACCACTGCAACCCTGCGTCATGATTGGTCTTTGGCTGAAGTCAAAGCACTCTTCGTTCAGCCATTCAATGACCTGTTGTTCCAGGCGCAGACGGTGCACCGCGCGCATTTCGACGCTAACCGGGTCCAGGTTTCGACGCTGCTGTCGATCAAGACCGGTGCCTGTCCGGAAGATTGCAAATATTGTCCGCAGTCCGGTCACTACAACACCGGCCTGGAAAAAGAAAAACTGATGGAAGTGCAGAAGGTCCTCGAAGAGGCCGCTCGCGCCAAGGCCATCGGCTCGACCCGTTTCTGCATGGGCGCTGCCTGGAAGCACCCGTCGGCCAAAGACATGCCGTACGTGCTGGAAATGGTCAAGGGTGTGAAAGCCATGGGCCTGGAAACCTGCATGACCCTCGGTCGCCTGGATCAGGACCAGACCGAAGCGCTGGCCCAGGCTGGCCTCGACTACTACAACCACAACCTCGACACCTCACCGGAATTCTACGGCAGCATCATTACTACCCGAACCTACAGCGAGCGCCTGCAAACCCTGGCCTACGTGCGTGAATCGGGGATGAAGATCTGCTCCGGCGGCATCCTCGGCATGGGTGAGTCCCTGGACGACCGCGCCAACCTGCTGATCCAGCTGGCCAACCTGCCGGAGCATCCGGAGTCGGTCCCGATCAACATGTTGGTGAAGGTTGCCGGCACGCCGCTGGAAAATGCCGACGATATCGACCCGTTCGACTTCATCCGCATGCTCGCCGTCGCCCGTATCCTGATGCCGCAATCCCACGTGCGCCTGTCCGCTGGCCGTGAAGCCATGAACGAGCAGATGCAGGCCCTGGCGTTCTTCGCCGGCGCCAACTCGATTTTCTACGGCGAGAAACTGCTGACCACCGCCAACCCGCAGGCCGACAAGGACATGCAACTGTTTTCGCGCCTGGGCATCCTGCCGGAAGCGCGCGAAGAGCACGCCGACGAGGTGCATCAGGCGGCGATCGAGCAGGCTTTGGTTGAGCAGAAGAGCAGCGAGCAGTTTTATAACGCGGCTGTTTGATCCTCCCCACTCTTGCTGAACAAATGCAAAACCCTGTGGGAGCAAGCTTGCTCGCGATAGCGATCTCTCAGTCGACATCTATGTTGAATGTGACTCCGTCATCGCAGGCAAGCCAGCTCCCACAAGGATCTGTGTCTACCTTGATTTATCTGATCTGACACCCGAGGCCTGCATGTCTTTCGATCTCGCCGCACGCCTTGCTGCCCGTCGTGCCGAAAACCTTTATCGCCATCGCCCCCTGCTCGACAGCCCTCAAGGCCCGGAAGTGGTGGTCGATGGGCAGCCGTTGCTGGCGTTCTGCAACAACGATTACCTGGGCCTGGCCAATCATCCGCAAGTGATCGAAGCCTGGCGCGCCGGTGCGACCCGTTGGGGCGTCGGCGGCGGGGCTTCGCACCTGGTCATCGGGCACAGCAGCCCGCATCACGCGCTGGAAGAAGCGCTGGCCGACCTGACCGGTCGCCCGCGTGCGCTGTTGTTTACCACCGGCTACATGGCCAACCTTGGCGCGGTCACCGCACTGGTGGGGCAGGGCGATACGGTACTCGAAGACCGGCTCAATCACGCCTCCTTGCTGGATGCGGGCCTGCTGTCCGGTGCGCGCTTCAATCGCTATTTGCATAACGACGCGACGAGCCTGGCCAATCGCCTGGAGAAGGCTACCGGTAACACGCTGGTCGTCACCGACGGCGTGTTCAGCATGGACGGCGACATCGCCGACCTGCCGGCGCTGGCCCGGGAAGCCAAGGCCAAAGGCGCGTGGCTGATGGTCGATGACGCCCACGGTTTTGGTCCGCTGGGCGCCAATGGTGGCGGGATCGTCGAGCATTTCGGCCTGAGCCAGGATGAAGTGCCGGTACTGGTCGGCACCCTCGGCAAGGCGTTCGGTACGGCCGGTGCTTTTGTGGCCGGCAGTGAAGAGTTGATCGAGACGCTGATCCAGTTCGCCCGCCCCTACATTTACACCACCAGCCAGCCACCGGCCCTCGCCTGCGCAACGTTGAAAAGCCTGGAGCTGCTGCGCAGCGAACACTGGCGACGTGAGCATTTGAACACGCTGATCCGCCAGTTCCGCCAGGGTGCCGAGCAGATTGGCCTGGAATTGATGGACAGCTTCACGCCGATCCAGCCGATCATGATCGGCGACGCCGGGCGCGCGGTTCGACTGTCGCAGATGCTGCGCGAACGCGGGCTGATGGTGACGGCGATTCGTCCGCCGACCGTGCCCGCCGGCAGTGCCCGCCTGCGCGTGACCCTGAGCGCGGCCCACAGCGAGGCGCAGGTGCAGCTATTGTTAAACGGACTGGCCGATTGTTTTCAACAACTGGGACCGGAGCCAAGCCATGCGTAATCACCTGATTCTGCTGCCCGGCTGGGGCCTGGGGATTTCACCGCTGGAACCATTGGCCGCGGCATTGCAGGGGCTGGATGAACACTTGCGGGTCGAGATCGAGCCCTTGCCGGAACTGGAGTCGAGCGATCTTGAAGAATGGCTCGATGAGCTGGATTCGACCGTGCCTCAGGACGCCTGGCTGGGTGGCTGGTCCCTCGGCGGCATGCTCGCCTCCGAGTTGGCGGCCCGACGCGGCGATCGTTGCTGCGGCTTGCTGACCCTGGCGAGCAATCCTTCGTTTGTTGCCCATGAGCAATGGCCGAGTGCGATGCCCGGTGAGACCTTCGACGCGTTTCTGGCCGGCTGCAAGGCAGAACCGCGCATGACCTTGAAACGCTTTTCGCTGCTCTGCGCCCAGGGTTCTGCAGACCCGCGCGGATTATCGAGGCTGTTGCTCGGTGGCGCGCCGCATACCACGGCGTCGGTGTCGATAAACGGCCTGGAAGTGCTCGCGCAACTGGATACCCGTCAAGCGCTGCAAGCATTTCGCGGCCCGCAATTGCACCTGTTCGCCGGTCTCGACGGGCTGGTCCCGGCCGAAGCCGCGCAAGACCTGCTGAAGTTGCTGCCGGATGTGGAAATCGGCCTGATCGAACGGGCCGGCCACGCATTTTTTGTGGAAGACCCCCATGGTGTGGCGGGGGCGATCCAGGCCTTTTTTCATGAGTTCAGCGATGACTGATTTATCCTTTCCCGACCTGCCCGGCGGCTTGCCTGACAAGCGCCAGGTGGCGGCCTCCTTTTCCCGCGCAGCGGCGAGTTATGACAGCGTTGCCGAATTGCAGCGCGATGTCGGCAGCCAGTTGATGAGTCGCTTGCCGGAAGACTTCGTACCGGGTCGCTGGCTGGACCTGGGGTGCGGTACCGGACACTTCAGCCGGACGTTGAACGAGCGTTTTCCTGCCAGCCACGGCGTGGCGCTGGACATCGCCGAAGGCATGCTCGATCACGCCCGGCCATTGGGTGGCGCCACGCATTTCATCGCCGGGGATGCCGAGCGCCTGCCATTGCAGGCTTCGACCTGCGATTTGATCTTCTCCAGCCTGGCGGTGCAGTGGTGCGCAGACTTCGCTTCGGTGCTCAGTGAGGCGCATCGAGTGCTGAAACCTGGCGGAATTTTCGCATTTGCTAGTCTGTGCGTGGGGACATTGTACGAATTGCGAGACAGTTGGCGTGAGGTGGACGGCATGGTGCACGTCAATCGCTTCCGTGAGTTCGGGGTTTATCAACAGCTTTGCGCGGGCAGCGGACTGACCATCGCGACGCTGCAAACCCGGCCCCATGTGTTGCATTACCCGGATGTGCGCAGCCTGACCCATGAACTCAAGGCGCTGGGTGCGCACAACCTGAACCCAGGTCGGCCGGGTGGCTTGACTGGCAGAGCGCGAATCCTCGGCTTGATCGAGGCCTATGAGCAGTTTCGTCAGGCCAAAGGTCTGCCGGCGACTTATCAAGTGGTGTACGCCGTTTTGGAGAAACCCGTATGAGTGCAGCCTATTTCATCACCGGCACTGACACCGATATCGGCAAGACCACCGTTGCCGCCGGCCTGCTGCATGCCGCGCGGTTGGCGGGCTTGAGCACGGCGGCGGGCAAGCCGGTGGCTTCTGGCTGCGATGTCACGCCCAAGGGCTTGCGCAATGCCGACGCACTGGCGTTGATGGCGCAGTGCTCGGTGCCTTTGACGTATGTCCAGGTCAATCCAATGGCATTCGAACCGCCGATCGCGCCGCATCTGGCGGCGCGGGAGGCGGGTGTGGCCCTGACAGTGCAATCACTGTTGGAGCCGATGCGCGAGATCCTCGACTTGCAGGCTGACTTCACCCTGATTGAAGGCGCTGGCGGCTGGCGCGTGCCCCTGGCGGATCAGGACAACCTGTCGGATCTGGCGATCGCGCTGGACCTTCCGGTGATTCTGGTGGTCGGCGTGCGCCTGGGTTGCATCAATCATGCGCTGCTGACGGCCGAGGCGATTGCGCGTGACGGTCTGCAATTGGCGGGGTGGGTGGCCAATATCATCGATTCGAAAACCGCGCGCCTGGAGGAGAACCTGGCGACACTCGCCGAGCGAATCCCGGCGCCATGCCTTGGACGCGTGCCTAAAATGAAACTGGTGACGGCCGAAGCGGTGGCCGGGCATCTGCAGTTGGATCTGCTGGACTAGGCTGCGCCTCGCTGAATCCACCTGCCCACGCCGCGATCGATCGCGGCGTTTTTCTGCGTAAGTCCTTACCCCTCAACTAATCTTTCCCCATGGCCAATCGATCCCGTCGACGCTGTTGCCTGGCTGCGCGCCCGCCATTTTCGGGGTCTGATGACGAACGGCAAAAGATCGGCGCTTGACAAGGTTTGGTGGTAAACGTATGTTTCAAACAACTGTTTGACCGTCACAACACATCAATGCGGTCGTTCATTCCCGGTTACATCAGCAGAGGTTTATCGCTATGCCTGACTACAAGGCCCCCTTGCGTGATATTCGCTTCGTTCGTGACGAACTGCTTAGCTACGAAGCGCACTATCAGAGCCTTCCGGCTTGTGCAGACGCAACTCCGGACATGGTTGACGCCATTCTCGAAGAAGGCGCCAAGTTTTGTGAGCAGGTACTGGCTCCGCTGAACCGCGTGGGTGACACCGAAGGCTGCACCTGGAGCGAGTCCGGCGTTAAAACCCCGACGGGTTTCAAGGAAGCCTACAAACAATTCGTCGAAGGCGGCTGGCCTAGCCTGGCCCACGACGTGGAACACGGTGGCCAGGGCCTGCCGGAGTCTCTGGGGCTGGCGGTCAGCGAAATGGTTGGCGAGGCCAACTGGTCGTGGGGCATGTACCCGGGCCTGTCCCACGGCGCGATGAACACCATCTCCGAGCACGGTACGCCTGAGCAGCAAGAGGCTTACCTGACCAAACTGGTGTCCGGCGAATGGACCGGTACCATGTGCCTGACCGAACCGCACTGCGGCACCGACCTGGGCATGCTGCGCACCAAGGCCGACCCTCAGGCCGACGGTTCCTACAAAGTCTCCGGCACCAAGATCTTCATCTCGGCCGGTGAACACGACATGGCTGACAACATCGTCCACATCGTACTGGCACGTCTGCCGGATGCACCGGCGGGCACTAAAGGCATTTCGCTGTTCATCGTGCCGAAATTCCTGCCGAACGCAGACGGCTCGATCGGCGCTCGTAACGCGGTGACCTGTGGTTCCCTGGAACACAAGATGGGCATCCACGGCAACGCCACCTGCGTGATGAACTTTGATGCAGCCACCGGTTACCTGATCGGCCCGGCGAACAAAGGCCTGAACTGCATGTTCACCTTCATGAACACCGCACGTCTGGGCACCGCGCTGCAAGGTCTGGCACACGCCGAGATCGGCTTCCAGGGCGGCCTGAAATACGCTCGCGATCGCCTGCAAATGCGCTCCCTGACGGGCCCTAAAGCGCCGGAAAAGGCCGCTGACCCGATCATCGTGCACCCGGATGTACGTCGCATGCTGTTGACCATGAAGGCGTTCGCCGAAGGCAACCGTGCGATGGTTTACTTCACTGCGAAACAAGTCGACATCGTCAAATATGGCGTGGACGAAGAAGAGAAGAAAAAAGCCGACGCCCTGTTGGCGTTCATGACGCCGATCGCCAAAGCCTTCATGACTGAAGTCGGTTTCGAGTCCGCCAACCACGGCGTGCAGATCTACGGCGGTCACGGCTTCATCGCCGAGTGGGGCATGGAGCAGAACGTTCGCGACAGCCGCATTTCGATGCTGTACGAAGGCACCACCGGGATCCAGGCACTCGACCTGCTGGGCCGCAAAGTGCTGATGACTCAAGGCGAGGCCCTCAAAGGCTTCACCAAGATCGTCCACAAGTTCTGCCAGACCAACGAAGGCAACGAAGCGGTCAAAGAGTTCGTCGAGCCTTTGGCGGCCCTGAACAAAGAGTGGGGTGAGCTGACCATGAAGGTCGGTATGGCGGCCATGAAGGATCGCGAAGAAGTCGGCGCGGCATCCGTGGACTACCTGATGTACTCCGGTTACGCCTGCCTGGCTTATTTCTGGGCTGACATGGCGCGCCTGGCAGCTGAGAAACTGGCTGCGGGCACTTCCGAAGAGGCGTTCTACACCGCCAAGTTGCAGACCGCACGCTTCTACTTCCAGCGCATCCTGCCGCGTACCCGCACTCACGTGGCAACCATGCTGTCGGGCGCCGGCAACCTGATGGACATGAAAGAAGAAGACTTCGCACTGGGCTACTAAGCCCCTCGCGTTTCTTCACAAGGTCGCTGCTTCTTCGGGAGCAGCGGCCTTTTTTGTGCCCCCTGCAGGCGCCGGCTTGCCGGCGAACCAGACGGCGCGGTGAATCAGATGCGCCGCTTCAGTCGCAAAATCCGGCTCACACTCCAGCACGAAAAACGCCGCTGCGGGTTGAGTGATGATCGCGCATTCAGCGTCTGGACTGTGATTGTCGGGCCTGGCGGACAGCAGTAGCTTTGAGCCATCTGCTGCCGGAGAAACAACCATGCCCGAGTACAAAGCTCCCCTGCGCGACATGCGCTTTCTGATCGACCATGTCTTCGACTTTCACCGCCACTACGCCGCGCTGGGCGCCACCGATGCCAGCCCGGACATGGTCAATGCGATCCTCGAAGAGGGCGCAAGATTCTGTGAGAACGTGCTCGCACCGCTGAACCGCAGCGGTGACGAAGAAGGCTGCCATTTCGACAACGGCGTGGTGACGACGCCTGCAGGGTTCAAGCAGGCATTCGCACAATACGTCGAAGGCGGGTGGCATGGTCTGGCAGCGGATCCGACCTACGGCGGCCAGGGCCTGCCCGGCTCCCTGGGCCTGGTCATCAGTGAAATGGTCGGCTCCAGCAACACGTCCTGGGGCATGTACCCGGGGCTGACACACGGCGCGATGTCGGCGATCCACGCGCACGGTACGCCAGCGCAAAAGCAGACCTACCTGAGCAAGCTCACCGCCGGCCAATGGACCGGCACCATGTGCCTGACCGAGGCCCATTGCGGCACAGACCTGGGCATCATCAAGACCCGTGCCCTGCCTGCGGCCGACGGCAGTTACGCGATCACCGGCAGCAAGATTTTCATCTCCGCCGGCGAGCACGACATGAGCGATAACATCATTCACCTGGTGCTGGCGAAGCTGCCGGAGGCACCCGCGGGGACCAAGGGCATTTCGCTGTTTATCGTGCCCAAGTTCCTGCCCGATGCCCAAGGCGAGGCGGGCGAGCGCAACGGGGTGTCCTGCGGTTCGATCGAACACAAGATGGGCATCAAGGCCTCGGCCACCTGCGTGCTGAACTTCGACGGGGCCAAGGGCTTCTTGATCGGTGAGCCGAACAAGGGCCTGAACTGCATGTTCACCATGATGAACCATGCGCGTCTTGGCACCGGAATGCAGGGGCTGTGCCTGGGAGAGGCCAGTTTCCAGGGCGCCATCCAGTACGCCAATGACCGTCTGCAGATGCGCTCGCTGACCGGCCCGAAAGCACCGGAAAAAGTCGCCGACCCGATCATCGTTCATCCCGATGTGCGTCGGATGTTGCTGACCATGAAAGCCTTCAACGAAGGCAATCGGGCGCTGACCTACTTCACCGCGCAATGGCTGGATACCGCGCATCTGAGCCCGGACGCTGGCGCACGGCAAGAGGCCGAAGATGTGTTGGCGTTCCTGACGCCGATCTGCAAAGCCTTCATGACCGACACTGGCCTGGAGGTGACCAACCACGGCATGCAGGTGTTCGGTGGTCACGGTTTCATTCGTGAATGGGGTATGGAGCAGTTGGTCCGCGACTGCCGGATCGCGCCGATATACGAGGGCACCAACGGTATTCAGGCGCTGGACTTGCTCGGCCGGAAGGTGCTCGGTAGCCAAGGCAAGCTGCTGCGCGGCTTCACCAGAATCGTGCATGAGTTCTGCGCCGCCAACGCCGGGCATCCGCAGCTCGCCAGCTATGTGACGCAACTCAATGAGCTGAATCAGCAGTGGGGCGAGTTGACCGTCAAAGTCGGCATGGCCGCGATGAAAAATCCCGATGAGGTGGGGGCTGCATCGGTGGATTATCTGATGTATAGCGGCTACATCGTCCTTGGTTATCTGTGGTTGCGCATGGCTGTGGTGGCACAGTCGCAAATCGACGCAGGTAGCGGCGATGCCGATTACTGCAGGGGGAAACTGGCGACCAACGAGTTTTACTTCAAGCGATTGTTGCCACGCACCGCCGCTCATCGGGCCGCCATCGAGGCGGGTAGCGAGTGTCTGATGCAACTGCCGGCGGAGCTATTCGCGCTTTAAATGCAGGAGCGAGCTTGCTCCGGGCGGCGTTCCGACGAAGGACCCAAGAGCGCCGCGTTTATGTAGGAGCGAGCTTGCTCGCGAAGGACCCAAGAGCGCCGCGTTTATGTAGGAGCGAGCTTGCTCGCGAAGGACTCAAGGGCGCCGCGGTTATCCAGTAAGCACGCGTTATCGTTAACGACCATCGCGAGCAAGCTCGCTCCTACAGTGGTGACTGAAAGCTGCAGAATAGTCACATGCTGACCCTATGTGTCGCAAAAGTTGTTGAGGTACACTCGAACCCAACGAAAAAAATCATCCCTACGACTCACCTGTTTAGATCTTGCGAGGTTTGCCATGGCTGACTACAAAGCGCCCCTGCGCGATATGCGCTTCGTCCTCAATGAAGTATTCGAGGTCGCCAGACTCTGGGCCGAACTGCCGGCGCTGGCCGAGACCGTGGATGCCGAAACCGTCGAAGCCATTCTCGAAGAAGCCGGCAAGGTCACCAGCAAAAGCATCGCGCCGCTGAGTCGTGCGGCTGACGAAGAAGGCTGCCACTGGGCGGACGGCGCCGTCACCACCCCGGCCGGTTTCCCACAGGCTTATCAGACTTACGCGCAAGGCGGTTGGGTGGGTGTCGGTGGCGATCCGGCCTACGGGGGCATGGGCATGCCCAAGGCGGTCTCGGCCCAGGTCGAGGAAATGGTCAACTCCGCCAGCCTGTCGTTCGGTCTGTACCCGATGCTGACGGCGGGCGCTTGCCTGTCGATCAACGCCCACGCCAGTGACGAGCTGAAAGCCGCCTACCTGCCAAACATGTACGCCGGTGTCTGGGCCGGTTCCATGTGCCTGACCGAGCCACATGCCGGGACCGACCTGGGGATCATCCGCACCAAGGCCGAGCCCCAGGCCGACGGTTCCTACAAGGTCAGCGGCACCAAGATATTCATCACCGGCGGCGAACACGACCTGACCGAGAACATCATCCACCTGGTGCTGGCCAAGCTGCCGGACGCACCGGCGGGTCCGAAAGGCATTTCGCTGTTCCTGGTGCCGAAATTCATGGTCAATGCCGATGGCAGCCTGGGCGCGCGCAACCCGGCCAACTGCGGTTCGATCGAACACAAGATGGGCATCCAGGGTTCCTCGACCTGTGTGATGAACTTCGACGAAGCCGTGGGTTACCTGGTCGGCGAGCCAAACAAGGGCCTGGCGGCGATGTTCACCATGATGAACTACGAACGCCTGGGCGTCGGCATCCAGGGCCTGGCCAGCGGCGAGCGCTCCTACCAGAACGCCGTGGAATACGCTCGCGATCGCCTGCAAAGCCGTTCGCCGAGCGGCGCGCAGAACCAGGACAAGGTCGCCGACCCGATCATCGTCCACCCGGACGTGCGGCGCATGCTGCTGACCATGAAAGCCTCGAACGAAGGCGGCCGGGCCTTTTCCACCTATGTGGCGATGCAACTGGACACCGCCAAATTCAGCGAAGACGCCACGACCCGCAAACGCGCGGAAGATCTGGTGGCCTTGCTGACTCCGGTGGCCAAGGCATTCCTCACCGATCTCGGCCTGGAGACCACCGTCCACGGCCAGCAGGTGTTCGGCGGCCACGGCTACATCCGCGAATGGGGCCAGGAGCAACTGGTGCGTGACGTGCGCATCACCCAGATCTACGAAGGCACCAACGGCATTCAGGCACTGGACCTGGTCGGCCGCAAGATCGTCGGTACGGGCGGTGCGTTCTACAACCTGTTCGCCGACGAAATCCGCCATTTCACCGCGACCGCCAGCCCGGACCTGGCTGAGTTCACCCAGCCACTGAATGACGCCGTGACCACCCTCGACGAGTTGACCGCCTGGCTGCTCGACCGGGCGAAAAACAACCCGAACGAAATCGGCGCCGCATCGGTCGAGTACCTGCAAACCTTCGGTTACGTGGCCTACGCCTACATGTGGGCACTGATGGCCAAGGCGGCCCTGGGCAAAGAAGCGCAGGACGATTTCTACGCCAGCAAACTGGGCACTGCGCGGTTCTATTTCGCCCGTCTGCTGCCACGTATTCACTCGTTGAGCGCGTCGGTGAAGGCCGGTAGCGAATCGCTGTTCCTGCTGGACGCAGCCCAGTTCTGATTATGTAACGCCATGTAAGCAATCTCTTACAATGCGTGATGCTCTTTTCCCATAGTCGAAGATTGGATCCACAGCTAATCTACTGCTTATGGACGTCGCGCAGGAAGCGCAAAGCAACAACACGGACACGTAGGATTCTGCCAGGACGGCGGAGTGAAATGGATGTCAGGGAAAAGTCTGCAAAGCCCCGCTTCGGCGGGGTTTTCTTTGCTCTATAGAAAAGTGTTCAGCTTAGCCCCCCAAGGGTATCGAGCTGTTCAAGCGATCATCCGGCCGGTTCATCACTTCCTCCAGCAAGGTTCGCAACAACGCCAGCGAAGCTTGTTGACGCTGCACGTCCCGACACACCAATCCGACTTTCAATGGCACCCGCGGCTCGGTCAGCGGTTTCCATAGCAGTTCGTTGTTTCCCAGAGCCTTCTGCGAGCGTCCGGGAAGGACAGTCGCCAGCCGGGTGTGGGGCAGGCTGTCGAGAATCCCCGCCATGTTGTTCAGTTCGGCCTGCACTTGCGGACGTCGTCCCAGGCTGGCCAGTTGCGTCTGCCAGATCTGGCGCACCTGGAACTCTTCACCCAGTAGCAACATCGGCAACCCGGCGGCCTGACTCATGGACACCTTCTTGAATTCGCGCAACGGATGGTCCGCCGGGATGACCAGGGTCAGTTCGTCTTCGTAAAGCAGTACACCGTGCAGGCCTGGCTGACGGGGCGGCAAGTAGCTGATGCCGATATCCAGTGAACCATTGAGCAGCCGCCGCTCGATTTCCAGCCCCGTCAGTTCATAGATCTGCACCACCAGATGCGGCTGCGCCTTGCGCACGCGTTCGAGCATCTGTGGCACCAGGCTGGTGTGAACGGTCTGCAACACGCCAATGGCCAGGGTCCGCAGCGCCTGTCCCTTGAAATTGCCCAAGGCTTCGCGCGCCCGTTGCAGGCCATCAAGCAACGGCAGGGCGTGGTTGTACAACGTGTGGGCGGCCAGGGTTGGCAGCAGGCGTTTGCTGCTGCGTTCGAACAGGCTCACATCGAGGTTCTGTTCGAGGTGGCGAATCTGCTGGGACAGCGCCGGCTGGGAGATTGAAAGTCGCTCGGCGGCCCGGCCCACGTGGCCCTCTTCATAGACCGCGACGAAATAACGCAGTTGCTTGAAATCCATAAGTAATACTTATCGAAAATGCTGTGAAATCGAAATGGTTCAACGCCTTGTCTGAGCCTAGTCTAACCGCATTCACAGGGCTTACAGGGCCATAGAGCGCGATGAATACCGTTTATATCGATGGTGTTTACATAGGTAAGGCAAAAAACCTCACGCGAGGTTTGAGCAGATGAATTTGTTCAATTTGCGGCGCAACCCACCGAGTCTCGATGACCTGGCCGTTGACGACCACCTTCCGTCCAAGGGCGACAACCTCTCCAGCGAGTGCCTGATGCCCAGTGTCGACCGGCCGAAACAGATTTTTGTGCGCGGCCAGGGTTCCTGGTTGTGGGACAGCGATCAACGCGCGTATCTGGATTTCACCCAGGGTGGGGGCGCCAATAGCCTCGGACACAGCCCTTCGGCACTGGTCAATGCCCTCGCGGCGCAAGCCCGGTTGCTGATCAACCCCGGTTTCGGCCTGCATAACCGCGGCATGCTCAACCTCGCCCAGCGATTGTGCGCCAGTACCGGCAGTGATCAGGCGTACCTGCTCAACAGTGGCAGCGAAGCCTGCGAAGCGGCGATCAAACTGGCACGCAAGTGGGGGCAGCGGCATCGCGGTGGTGCTTCGCGAATCATCGTTGCCAATAACGGTTGCCACGGGCGTAGTCTCGCGACGATATCGGCGTCGGACAGTGCCAGCCTGATCAATCGATTCGAGCCGCAACTGCCAGGCTTCAGTCACGTTCCGTTCAATGATCTTGCGGCGCTGCATGCGGCCGTGGATGCCCGGACTGTGGCAATCATGCTCGAGCCGATCCAGAGCGAAGCCGGGGTGATTCCGGCCACCGGGCATTATCTCAAGGGGGTCGAGCGGCTGTGCCGGGAACTGGGCATCCTGCTGATCCTTGATGAAGTGCAAACCGGTGTCGGTCGCTGCGGCACGCTGCTTGCCGAACAGTCCTACGATGTGCAGGCCGATATCGTCGTCCTCGGCAAAGGCCTCGGCGGGGGCGTGCCATTGGCGGCGCTGCTGGCGCGGGGCAAGGCCTGCTGTTTCGATGTCGGCGAGCTGACGGGGACCCATCATGGTAATGCGTTGATGACGGCTGCCGGTCTTGCCGTGCTCGACAGTGTGCAGGATAAGGCTTTTCTCGAGCATGTCGGGGAAACCGGCCAGCACCTGCGCGAAGGCCTGGCTCGATTGGCTCATCGCTACGGCCATGGCGAAATACGCGGGCAGGGGCTGCTTTGGGGGGTGACATTATCTGACGATTCGGCGGATGCCGTCGTCAAGGCTGCGTTGTACGAAGGCCTGCTGATCAACGCCCCGCAGCCCGATTGCCTGCGCTTTACCCCGGCCCTCACGGTCAGCAAGGCCAATATCGACGAAATGCTCCTGCGCCTGGCGCGTGCCTTCTCCCGTGTGCGCACCGCGCAACTGCAGTGCCGCAAAGGGATTGCCGTCTGATCAAACCCGGTCCCGCACGAATTCCCGAACCGTCTCGCGGTATAACGCATCGCCCCATGCCTGATTTTTTCGGCGTGGGGCGTTTTTTTGTCGGCAGCCTTTGCCATCAAGGTTCGATGCCCGGACTGTAACGATACTGAACCCTGACGAACGGTATGGGTCGATAAGGTGTAGGCTCACACGAGCCAACCTCAACCAGGAGCTGCCCCATGGACTTTATTCGAATCATCATCGCCATTCTGTTGCCGCCACTGGGTGTGTTCCTGCAGGTCGGTTTCGCTGGCGCGTTCTGGCTGAATATTCTGCTGACGTTGTGCGGTTATATTCCGGGGATCGTGCATGCGGTGTACATCATCGCCAAGCGCTGAGTTTATCGGCGTCAGATAGATCGCCTTCGCGGGCAAGCCCGCTCCCACAGGTTATGTATTGAGCACAGATATTGTGTACGACATTGATCACTGTGGGAGCGAGCTTGCTCGCGATTGAGGCGCCACAATTCCTGCGCCAAGCGCAGACTTCAGTCCGCCAACGCCATCACCCGCCGATAAAACAACCACTCCTGCTCCAGCGCATGGGCCTGATTACCGGCCTTGCGGAAACCATGGCGTTCGTCCGCGTAATAATGCGCTTCAACCAGAATGCCGTTTTTCTGCAGCGCCTCGACCATGTCGCGGGTCTGCTGCGGCACCACCACGGCATCCAGTTCACCCTGGAAGAAAATCACCGGGACACTGATGTTGCCCGCGTGCAGCAGCGGCGTTCGTGCGGCGTAACGTTCGGCGTCCACGACCGGATCACCGATCAACCAATCCAGGTAGTCACCTTCGAACTTGTGGGTCGCATGGCCGAGCGCGACAGGATCGCTGACGCCATACAGGCTGGCACCGGCGCGGAAGACCTTGTGGAAGGCCAGTGCGCAAAGGGTGGTGTAGCCGCCCGCGCTGCCACCGCGAATAAACGCCTTGTCACCGTCGATCAGCCCGCGCTCGGCGAGCCAGGTGACAACCGCGCAAGCATCTTCGACATCGACATCGCCCCAGCTCAAATGCAGCGCCTGGCGATAAGCCCGACCGTAGCCGCTGCTGCCGCGGTAATTGAGGTCGGCCACGGCGAAGCCGCGTTGTGCCCAGTACTGGATACGCGGGTCGAGCATCGGGTAGCAGGCCGAGGTCGGGCCGCCGTGGATGAACACCACGAGCGGCGGTTTCGCCTCCCCGCTCATCGCCGGGTAGAAGAAGCCATGGGCTTGGCCTGAGCCGCTCGGATAGCGCAGGGTTTGCGGCAGGCTGATCTGCCCGGCAGGCAATGGCGCGGCACCGCCGGCCAGCACCTTGACCTGGCGGGTGCCGCGGTCGATGGCAATCACCGCCGCAGGGCTGACCGGCGAGGCGGCGATGCAGTAAATGAACTGCTCGTCCAGGGCAAGATGGCGGAAGCGGCTGTAGTCGCCGGTGAAATCCTCGCTCTTGTCACCGCCAACCCCCAGCCGGCCAAAACCGTCTTCGGTCCAGCTTGCCAGATAGCGGCCTTCGTCCAATGGCAACCAGGTACACCCGCCCAGTTGCCAGGGTGCCGGCCCATGGTCGGCGGCGGCGCTGGGCAGAGGGCTCAGGCCAGCGCCCGACTCCATCCAGGGTTGCCAATAGCCAGCGCGATCGGTCAGGCAAAACAGCCGGCCGCCAGCATCGAACCGAGGCTGTTGCAGCGACTCTTGAGCGCCATCGCCGGCCACGCAACGCGGCGGCGCATAACCGCCATCGCCCTGGCGTTCGGCAACCATCAGGCGGGTCGCGGTCCATGGCTGATCCGGGCGGCGCCATTCGACCCAGGCCAGGCGGCGGGCATCCGGGCTCAGGTTCGGTGCGGCGTAAAAATCCGCACCTTCGGCCAGCACATGTCGCGCCCCGTCCAGCAGGTCTATGGCGACCAGGCGATGCCGGTCACGGTTCTCTTCAACCGCCAGAATCCGGCCGTCGGCGAACTGCAGGTCGCCGTAGCGGCACTCGTTTGAAGTCAGCGCCTCAGGCTCGCCGGTGAGCGACTGTCGATACAGCTGCTGGTCGGCCTCGTTGACGAAAACGACGCCGTCATCCGTCAGGCAAAACGCCCCACCGCCGTATTCGTACACTCGACTGCGCACACTGAAGCCCGGCGGCGTCAGGCAATGGGCCTGCCCGTCGCGCCACTGCCAGAGGCGGCAGGCGGCATCTTCGGGGCGGTACTCGTTCCAGAACAAGCCATGCCGCCCGAGCTGCAATTCGGCAAAGTCGACACCGGCGGCGACGGCGCTGGCGGCGCTGAAGGGTTCAGCTTTTGGCGATGAGGCGTGAATTTCGTTCATTGCGAAAGGCCAGTTGTTCGATGGTCTGGGTCGCGTGCTCGGCTTCTTCGCGGGCCTTGAGGATCACGCCGTGATGGTGCGACTTGCTGCACACCGGATCAGCGTTGCTTGCGTCGCCGGTGAGCATGAACGCCTGGCAACGGCAGCCGCCGAAGTCTTTTTCTTTCTCGTCGCAGGAGCGGCACGGCTCGGGCATCCAGTCGTAGCCGCGAAAGCGGTTGAAGCCGAACGAGTCGTACCAGATGTGCTGCATGCTGTGGTCGCGCACGTTGGGAAACTGCACCGGCATTTGTCGGGCGCCATGACACGGCAGGGCGGTTCCGTCCGGTGTAACGGTCAGAAAAATACTGCCCCAACCGTTCATGCAGGCTTTCGGGCGTTCTTCATAATAGTCCGGGGTGACGAAAATCAGCTTGCACGGATGCCCTTCGGCTTCCAGCCTGGCGCGGTATTCGTTGGTGATACGTTCGGCGCGGACCAGTTGTTCCTTGGTCGGCAACAGGCCGACCCGATTGAGCTGCGCCCAACCGTAAAACTGGCAGGTGGCGAGTTCGACGAAGTCGGCTTCAAGGGCGATGCACAGCTCGATGATGCGATCGATCTTGTCGATGTTGTGCCGATGGGTCACGAAGTTCAGCACCATCGGGTAGCCATGGGCTTTCACCGCGCGGGCCATTTCCAGTTTCTGCGCGAAGGCTTTTTTCGAACCGGCCAGCAGGTTGTTCACTTGCTCGTCGCTGGCCTGGAAGCTGATCTGGATGTGGTCCAGACCGGCCTGCTTGAAGTCGCTGATTTTCTGCTCGGTGAGGCCGATGCCCGAGGTGATCAGGTTGGTGTAGAAGCCCAGCTTGCGCGCCTCGGCGATCAGCTCGGCGAGGTCCTGGCGCACCAGCGGTTCGCCCCCGGAAAACCCCAACTGCGCCGCGCCCATTTCCCGTGCTTCGCGGAACACCTTGATCCACTGTTCGGTGCTCAGCTCCTTGCCTTGCTCGGCAAAATCCAGCGGGTTGGAGCAGTACGGGCATTGCAGCGGGCAGCGATACGTCAGCTCGGCCAGCAGCCACAGCGGCAGGCCGATTTGCGGTTTGGGCGGTAATTTGTCTGACACGGAATCAGGCAAGTTCGATCCAGTGCTGAGCACGGGCGACCTCCATGAATTGCTCGATGTCGTCACCGAGCTCGGACACGCCGGGGAATTGCGCGTCCAGTTCGGCAATGATCGCCGCGACATTGCGCTGGCCGTCGATCAGGCCGCCGATCAACGCGGCACTTTCATTGAGTTTGATCATGCCTTCCGGATAGAGCAACACATGGCCTTTCTGCGCCGGTTCGTACTGGAAGCGGTAGCCGGTACGCCAGGTCGGGGTCTTGCTGCGGTCGAAACTCATAGGGTGATTCCTTTATGCCAGACCCGTTGCCCGGTCACGCTGTGATACGGCGGTCGGTTCAGTTCGTAGGCCATGCTCATGGCATCGAGCATGCTCCAAAGAATGTCCAGTTTGAACTGGAGAATTTCCAGCATGCGCTCCTGGCCTTCCCGGGTCTTGTAGTGCTCGAGCGTGATCGCCAGACCATGTTCGACATCCCGGCGCGCCTGACCCAGGCGGGTGCGGAAATACTCGTAGCCGGCCGGGTCGATCCATGGGTAATGCTGCGGCCAGCTATCGAGGCGCGATTGGTGGATCTGCGGTGCGAACAGTTCGGTCAGCGAGCTGCTGGCAGCTTCCTGCCAACTGGCCCGGCGGGCGAAATTGACGTAGGCGTCCACGGCGAAACGCACGCCGGGCAGTACCAGTTCCTGGGAACGCAACTGATCCGGATCGAGGCCGACGGCCTGGCCCAGACGCAGCCAGGCCTCGATGCCGCCGTCTTCGCCCGGGGCACCGTCATGGTCCAGCAGGCGCTGAATCCACTCGCGGCGGATCTCGCGGTCCGGGCAGTTGGCGAGGATGGCGGCGTCCTTCAGGGGGATGTTCACCTGATAGTAGAAGCGGTTGGCGACCCAGCCCTGGATCTGCTCGCGGGTCGCCCGGCCTTCATACATTGCCACGTGATAGGGGTGGTAGATGTGGTAGTAGGCGCCCTTTGCCCGCAGGGCTGCCTCGAATTCGGCGGGGGACATTGGGGTGTCAGTCATTGGGGGTCTCCGGGAAAACTTCGGTGTCTGGTCTGGCCTCTTCGCTGCGGTGCGACGATTCGACAAGCCAGCTCCCACAGGTTTTGCGTACACCGTCAAACCTTGTGGGAGCGGGCTTGCCCGCGATAGACCGCGAAGCGGTCTCGGCCTCTTACAGCACAATACTCATTCCGTCATACGACACTTCAACCTTGCGCCGATCCAACTCCGCACGCTCCGGTGAATCCTCATCGAGAATCGGGTTGGTGTTGTTGATGTGAATAAGTACTTTGCGCGGCTTGGGCAGTTGCTCCAGCACTTCCAGCATTCCGCCGGGGCCGTTCTGCGCCAGGTGGCCCATTTCCCGGCCGGTGCGAGTACCCACGCCTCGACGCTGCATTTCATCGTCGTCCCACATCGTACCGTCCACCAGCAGGCAATCGCTGCCGGCCATGATTTCCAGCAGTGGTGCATCGACCTTGCCCAGGCCGGGGGCATAGAACAGCTTGCCGCCGGTGTTCAGGTCTTCGACGATCAGGCCGATGTTGTCGCCCGGGTGCGGGTCGAAGCGGTGCGGCGAATAGGGTGGGGCGGCGCTACGCAGGGGCAGCGGGGTAAAGCGCAGGCTCGGGCAGGCCGGGATGGTGAAGCTGCGGTCGAGCTCGATGCGGTTCCAGTTCAGCCCGCCATTCCAGTGGGTCAGCATGGTGAACAACGGAAAGCCGGTAGTCAGGTCTTCGTGGACCATGTCGGTGCACCAGACCTGATGCGGGCACCCTTCGCGCAGGCTGAGCAGGCCGGTGGTGTGGTCGATCTGGCTGTCCATCAGGATGATGGCGCTGATCCCGGTATCGCGCAGGGCGCGACCCGGTTGCATGGGCGCGAAGCTCTGGAGCTGGGCGCGGATGTCAGGCGAGGCATTGCACAGCACCCAGTTCACGCCGTCATCGGAAATCGCGATGGACGACTGGGTCCGTGCCTTGGCCCGCAGGCTGCCGTCACGAAAACCTGCGCAATTCGCGCAATTGCAGTTCCACTGGGGGAAGCCTCCGCCAGCGGCGGAACCTAGAATCTGGACGAACATGGCTGCTCCATCATTTCTACACTGAAAATAAAAACGCCTCGGCGAACCGAGGCGTTGCACATCATTCTCCACCTAAACGGCAGAACTTAGCGGCTTGCGAAGTACATGGTGACTTCGAAGCCGATACGCAGGTCGATGTAAGCAGGTTTGGACCAGGACATGGAATGCTCCTTTCAGGTAGATGGGACAGCTGATACCTATACATATAGTCCACCTCCAGTCGGAGATGTTCAGATAGTTAGGCGGCTATGTTACTCAAAATTTCAGAAAGATTGGCCGCGAATCTTTGAGAAAGCTAATTGCAGCACCGGTAATGATCATTTTGCCGCTTGCCAAGGCCCGCCTGGCGCCGCGCTGGTGGCCAGGCAGCGCCAGCCACCGTCGGCCTTGTTCAATCGCAGGGCGGCATCGAGCAAGGCGGCGCGGTCAATCCTCAAAATCTCCTCGGGTAGCTGGATCAGATAATCCGACGAGTGGCCGGCCAGTTTGCTTTGCCACAACAATTCGGCGGCCTGGGCGACGGGCAGCGCGGTGCTGACGAATTGGTCGGCCAGGGCCTGGCGTTGGGCAACGAAGGCCAAGTCATCGATGTCATCGATCATCCCCGGCAATTCGTTCAGGAATTGTTCGATGTGACCCAGCAGATCCACCGGCGCCACGCTGGGTGACTGCACGCCAAATAATAGCCCGGTCTGCCCATGAATCTGGCGCAAGCCGCTGAATACGGCGTAGCCCAGTTGCAGCTCTACCCGCAGGCGCTGGTAGAAGGGTGTCTGGCACAGGTGAGCAAGCAAGCGCCAGGCGGCTTCGTCGGCGATATCCCAGGTTGCGGTGGGGCAGAAGAGCAATAGCGCATGCTCGCTGGCCCCGGTGTTGATGCAGTGCCAGAGGTGCTGTGAGTTGATCGATGACAGTGGCGTCAGTTGATTGTCCGGGCGGCCCGGTACACGGCTCAAGGCCAGGCCCATCGCCGCTTGTGTCTGGGTGGACAGGCCTGTCGCCAGGCCATCCCAGCGCGCATTTGCCCAAAGCTTCTGCCAATCGTCCGATTCGGCAGTGGGCTCAAGGCAGTGCTCAGGCAGTGCTTTGAGCAGCTGTCGAATCGGCATCAGCGGGGCGGTTGTCGCGGTCGCTTGTGAGACTGCGATATCAGCCTTTGTCAGTTCTTTCAGCGCATGCTCGAGGACTACCGGCATCGGCTCCTGCAGCCCGGTCATTTTCAGCAGCCGTTCGTTGCCCGAAGTGCTGAGAGAACATTCGACACCCGCCTGACGAGCATCATCGCGCAAGGGTTGCAGGCGGTTTTCCAGTACGGATTGAAGGCTGCCGCAAGGCGCCGAGTCCAGGCGCCAACGCAGGTAGACGGCGCCTTCCGCGGTGTTATCCGGCAATGCCTGGCTGAAGTGCATTGGCGAGTGTTCGCGCCGACTGCGCGTGCGATCCTGGGCAAAGGTTCGCAGGCCACGGTGTTTGCTGGTCTGGCCACGGATCAGCCCAGCACTCGTTGCTGGAGGTTGCGCACGTAGAAACGGGTTGGCTGTCGGCAATTGCCAATGGCTGCTGAAGTTATCCACAGCGCCCATTTGCTGGAGGATTTCCTTCAGGACGATCACACCCTCGTCGGACAAGCCGGTCTCAAGCTGCTCGCTGTCCAGTCGGGCCAGCTGCAGGGCTGAGCTGACTTGCTGCTGGCGTCGCATCAGGGCGGCGTATTCTTCGCGCAATGCGCTCCAGTCTTGCCCGGAAGCAAAAAAGCCCAGCCAGTCCAGCACCTGCTCCTGGATCCCGGCGGGGGCTGCGGTGGGCAAGGTGAATTCGATGTGCAGCAACGCTTGCCCGGCGAACCGGTACAGCGGCGTGGCTTTCAGGCTGTCAGCCATCCCGCTGGCGCGCAATGTCGCGAGCAGCCCCCCGGGTTTTGCCGAGTTCAACCCATGGCACAGGAATGCCAAGGCTTCGGCCGATGCAGCGGGCAGCGCTTCGAAGGCGAACAACAGGGCCAGCCGACCCTCGCTGGCCTGTTGATAACGCTTGGTTGACGATTCCATCAGCGGCACAGGGGGCTGTTGCGGGACTTTTTCCCCTGACGAGAGGGCAGCGCCAACGCTTTGCGCCATCGACTTCAACTCATCGATACTTTGCGGCCCCACCAGGCTCAGCGTCATCTGCCCGGTCTGGTAAAACCGTTGATGGAAATCCTTCAGCGCCTGCTGAAACTCAGTTTGCGGCAGCGGCAAGCTGTAGCGATTGCCCGCATGAAACGCGCGCAACGGGTGAGCGGCTGAAACACCTTCAAACAGCGAAAATTGCTGCCGGGCTGCGGCATCCCGGGACCAGGCGACAAACTCTGCGTGCAGCACTTCCCGTTCCCGCCGCTGATCGTCCAGATTCATACGCGGATGGGTGAGCATGTCTGACAGACGCTCCAGCCCTGCGCTAATCGCCTGAGGGGGCACTTCAAAAAAGAAGTCGGTTGTGCGTTCACGGGTTTGCGCGTTCACCTGCCCGCCGTGACCTTGTACGTAGGCCATCAGGCCTTGACCTGCAGGAAAGCGCTCGGTGCCGAGGAACAGCAGGTGTTCAAGAAAGTGCGCCAGGCCAGGCCAGGCCAGCGGCACGTCATGGCTGCCCGCGTCGACGCGCAATGCCGCAGCGCAACGCTTCAAATCGGGAGCATGACGCAACGTCACCCGCAGGCCGTTGGCCAGGGTTTCAGTGTGAAGGCGGGGGTGATTCAGCGCAGGCATGAGCACTTCCAGATCAGAGAAGCGCTAATGCTAGCGGATCAGGGGGCGTTCTCAATGAGTTTCCACACCGCGGCGGGGAAACTCATCGAGAACGCCGCCAAGTGGATCAGCGCTTGTGCAGGTCGCCGTAGAGCTCGGGGCGGCGATCGAGGAGGTAGCGATTGGCGGCGCGGGAATCGACCATCAACTGGCGATCCAGCTCGCCGACGATCAGTGCTTCATCGAGGCCGGCCTGGGCAATGCGGCTGCCATCCGGCGCGGCGATACTGCTCTGGCCGCAGTAGTGGATGTCGCCTTCGTGTCCGCAGTAGTTGGCATAGGCCACATAACACTGGTTTTCAAAGGCCCGGGCGCGGACGGTGACGTCGGCGATAAAGTCGTAGGGAATCATGTTCGCCGTGGGCACCAGAATCAGCTCGGCACCGGCCAGGGCCAGGCGCCGGGCATTCTCCGGAAATTCCAGGTCGTAACAGATCAAAAAGCCGAGCTTCCAGCCGTTGAGCTCAACCAGGGGCAAATCATCCTTGCCTGCGCTGAACATCGAGCGATCGAGATCGCCGAACAGATGTGTCTTGCGGTAGTTGCACAGGCGTTCGCCATGGGCGTCGATCAACTGCACGGCGTTGTAGATCTGTCCGTCTTCAGTGCGCTCGGGGTAGCCATACAGAATGGCAATCCCCGCCGTCTTGGCGATGCGCGCGATCTGCTGCGCCGACTCGCCGTTGTAGACCTCCGCCAGCACGTTGACCGCATCGAGTCCGATGTTGTAGCCGGTCAGGAACATCTCCGGCAGCACCAGCAAGTCGGCGCCCTTGGCCTCCAGCGCCAATTGATGCAGGCGGTGCAAATTGCCTGCAACGTCCAGGGGCAAGGGTGGACACTGGTAAAGGGCTACGCGCATTTCGGACTCCTCTTACTCGGGCAGGGCGATCGGACCGATCTCGTTGAACACATCTCCTGGACCCGGGTTCTCGGCGTGAGTTTCACCGCCGAAGTGGTTCATGATGCCCCACACCGCATTGAGCGAGGTCTGCACCGCGCCCTCGACCCAGGCCGGCGTCCAGGAAACGTCGTCGCCGGCGATGAAAATCCCGCGCTGCTCGGCCGGCATGTCGGCCTGCATGAAATGCGCGTACATCCGCTGGTTGTAGCGGTAGTGGCCGGGCAGGGCACCTTTGAAAGCGCCGAGGAAATGCGGGTCGGCTTCCCAGGACACGGTGATCGGGTCGCCGATGATCCGTGCGGCAATATCGACTTTCGGGTAGATCTTCTTCAAGGCATCCAGCGCCAGTTTTACGCGTTTTTCCACCGGGTGCGGAAGCATTTTCAGCGCGTCGCTCATCCATGAGTACGACAGGCAAATCACGCCCGGCTTGTCGTCGCCGTTGTCGAAAAGGTAGGTGCCACGGGTCAGGCGATCAGTGAGGGTCATGCTCATCAGGTCGCGGCCGGTTTCCGGGTCCTTGTCCTTCCAGAACGGGCGGTCGACCATCACGAAGGTTTTTGATGACTGCATGTAGCGGGTGCGGTCCAGGGCCATCCACATCTTTTGCGAGAACAGGCTTTCGTCGCACTCGATCTGGGTGGTCAACAGCCAGCTCTGGCAGGTGGTCAGCACCGCTGCGTATTCGCGGGTGTCGCCGTAGTTGTCGGTAACCGCAAAACGGCCGTCCGCCGCGTGGGCGATTTTCTTCACGCCGGAGCGCGGCGCGCCCCTGTGCAACGAACTGAGGCTGGTGCCCTCGGGCCAGTGCACGCAACGGTCCGGCACATGGCGCCAGATGCCCAGCGGCACTTGTTCCACACCGCCGACCACCAGGTGCTGGTGATCGTCGCAGTTGGTCATCACCACGCGGAAGATTTCCAGCATCGAGTTCGGGAAGTCCGAGTCCCAGCCGCCGGTGCCGAAACCGACCTGGCCGAATACTTCACGGTGATGGAACGACAGTTTGGCGAACGCTTCGGAGGTCGCGACGAAGTCATAGAAGGTGCGGTCGTCCCAGAGTGGCACCAGGGTGTTCCACAGTTCCTTGAGGCGTGGCACGTCGCGGTCGCGGATCGCCTGCTGGATATCGGCGAACTGCGAGCCGGCCTCCAGGGCATCGGCCCAGGCGTCGGCCACTTCCTGGAACAGTGCAGGAAGATCCGCCAGTTTCTGGGCGTAATGGGTTTTGCCTTCCAGATCGATCACGGTGCTGCCCGAAGCCGGGGTCAGCGGGTTCGGGAAGGGTTTGGTCTGCAGGCCGAGCTTATCGACGTAATGGTAAAACGCGGTGGACGATACCGGGAAACGCATGCCGCCGAGTTCGGCGATGATGCCTTCGGCACCGTTGAACGCCTGGGAGCGCAGGCGACCGCCCATTTTCGAGGCTTCGTAGACGACGGGCTTGAGGCCCAGCTTCATCAATTCGTAAGCCGCCACCAGCCCGGCGATACCGGCCCCGACAATCGCCACTTCGGCACCGTGGTTGTGCGCAGGAATGCTGCCCAGGCCCGCCGGGTGTTCGATCCAGTCGTCGAAAGCGAAAGGAAAGTCCGGACCAAAAATGGTGACTGGTTTTTTACCGTCTGCAGGATGGCGATTGTTGTTGTTCATGGCTGACCTTGCTGGCGACCCGACGCGGAACGCGCATCTGAGTATAGGAAAAGATGGCAGCCATTCTAGAGAGCATAGAACACGTTAATAAGACGCAAAGTGTCGTCGTTTTGCAGGTAGTTTGCGCATTATGACGATTACAAGATACAAACTGACAATCCGCGGTCCTTGTGGGAGCGGGCTTGCCCGCGATGAGGCCCGATCAGACACCGAAGTCCTACAGCCAGAAACTCAAACCGGCTGCCCCCGATCAATCTTGCTGCTCAAGATGATCGAAGTCGTCGTCTTCTCCACCCCGTCCACACTGCCGATCTGATCCAGCAACTGGTCCAGCTGCTCCGGCGAGTCCGTGCGCAACCACGCCACATAATCAAATTCGCCACTCACCGCACACAGCTGCTGTACCTGAGCCATGGCACTGAGGCGACGCAACACTTCCTTGCCGGATCGCGGCTGCACCGTAATCCCGACATACGCCTGCAATCCTCCATCCACCACGCGCTGCCCCAAACGCACGCCGTAACCGGTGATCACTTTGGCCTTTTCCAATCGTGCCAACCGCGACGTGACGGTCGTGCGGGCAATCCCCAATTGCCGGGCAAGCATGGCCACGCTTTCGCGGGCATTGATTTGCAGGGCCGCGATCAATTGGCGGTCGATTTCGTCAAGGATGGGGGGACGGATGTCAGGCAAGGTCGGGCTCCAGCGGCACAAAGCAATGGGCGTGCATGTTACAGGCACATCTCGTCACCCGGCTGTTTGATCCAGGCTCAGTACCGTTCATGCCATTTTAGCCTGCGACAATTTGCCATAAGTAACCAGTTCGTACATTATTCCGCGCTTGTCACGAATGGGGAAAATTTTCGACATGAATACTTCTGGGGCTGCCGGCGGCAGCAAATGGTTGCTACTGGGGCTGGGTGTCCTGATCGCCTTGATCGGACTTGGCTTGGCCGGCGGCGGTGGCTATCTGATTTCGCTCGGCGGCAGCGCGTACTTCCTGCTGATGGGCCTGGCGATGCTGGTGTCCGGGTTGATGATCGCCCGGCGAAAACCGCAGGGCGCATGGCTGTATGGCCTGGCGTTGATCCTGACGGCGATCTGGGCGGTATGGGACGCCGGGTTCGAATACTGGCCGCTGGTTTCGCGGGTGCTGACCTTCGCCGTGATCGGCCTGGTTGTCGCGTTGATCTACCCGACCCTGGTGCGTGCCTCGGGCGCGACGGCGGGCCGCGGTGCCTACGGTCTGGCCGGCATTCTGGGGGTTGGTGTCGTTGCGACGCTCGCCTACATGTTCGTGCCGACCCATGTGGTCAAGGCCAGCAGTGAGCCCGAGGTGACGCCGGTCGCTGCGGGCACTGAACAGAAAGACTGGGCGCATTGGGGCAACACCACCGCCGGCAACCGTTTTGCCGCGCTGGACCAGATCAACAAAGGCAACATCGACAAACTGCAGGTGGCCTGGACCTTCCGCACCGGCGACATTCCACAAAGCACCGGTGCCGGCGCCGAAGACCAGAACACGCCGCTGCAAATCGGCGACACGGTCTACACCTGCACCGCCTACGGCAAAGTCTTTGCCCTGGATGCCGACACCGGCGCCCAGCGCTGGAAGTTCGATCCGCAAGGTACCGCGCCCAACTGGCAGCGCTGCCGGGGGCTGGGTTACTCCGACGCGAGTGCTACGCCTACAGCCGAGCAGCCATCTGTCTGTACGAAACGTCTGTTCCTGCCCACCGGCGATGCCCGCCTGATCGCGCTCAACGCCGAAACCGGCCAGCCGTGTGAAGAGTTTGGCAACAAGGGCACGGTCGACCTGACCACCGACATGGGCGAAGTGAAGCCTGGTTATTACCAGCAGACTTCAACCCCGCTGGTAGCCGGGGACGTGGTGATCATTGGCGGCCGCGTGGCCGATAACTATTCCACTGGCGAACCGCCAGGTGTAGTGCGTGCCTACGACGTGCGCAGCGGTGAACTGGTGTGGGCCTGGGATCCGGGTAACCCGAACACCACCAAACGTCCGCCTGCCGGTGAAACCTATACCCGTGGCACACCGAACGTCTGGTCGGCCATGTCTTACGACGCCAAACTGGGTCTGGTCTACCTGCCAACTGGCAACGCCACGCCGGACTTCTTCGCCGGTCAACGCACGGAATTTGACGACAAGTGGAGCTCGTCCATTGTCGCCATCGACGTGAAGACCGGCCAGGTGCGCTGGCACTTCCAGACCACTCACCACGATCTGTGGGACTTCGACCTGCCGGCCCAACCGCTGCTGTACGACGTGCCTGACGACAAGGGCGGCACCCAGCCAGCCCTGGCGCAAGTCACCAAACAGGGCGAGATTTTCCTGCTCAACCGCGAAACCGGCGTGCCGATCGCCCGCGTCGAAGAGCGCCCGGTCCCGCAAGGCAACGTGCCAGGCGAACGCTACTCGCCGACCCAGCCGTTCTCGGTGGACATGCCGTCCATCGGCAACAAGACCCTGACCGAATCCGACATGTGGGGCGCCACACCGTTCGACCAGCTGATGTGCCGCATCCAGTTCAAAGGCATGCGCCACGAAGGCGTCTACACCCCACCGGGCATGGACCGTGCCTTGCAATTCCCGGGTTCCCTGGGTGGCATGAACTGGGGCAGCGTCTCGGTGGATCCGAACACGAACTACATGTTCGTCAACGACATGCGCCTGGGCCTGGCCAACTACATGATCCCCCGCGACAAGATCGCCGCCGGCGCCAGCGGAATCGAAATGGGCGTGGTGCCGCAGGAAGGCACACCGTTCGGCGCCATGCGCGAGCGCTTCCTCTCGGCGGCCGGCATCCCGTGCCAGAAACCACCGTTCGGCACCATGTCCGCCATTGACCTCAAGACTCACAAGCTGATGTGGCAAGTGCCGGTCGGCACCGTGCAGGACACCGGCCCGCTGGGCATCCGCATGCACCTGCCGATCCCGATCGGCATGCCAACTCTGGGTGCCTCTTTGGCGACCCAGTCGGGTCTGTTGTTCTTCGCGGGCACCCAGGATTTCTACCTGCGTGCTTTCGATACGGGCAATGGTAATGAGATCTGGAAGTCGCGTTTGCCTGTGGGGAGTCAGTCTGGACCGATGACCTATGTTTCGCCGAAAACGGGCAAGCAGTACATCCTGCTGACTGTTGGCGGTGCGCGGCAGTCGCCGGATCGTGGGGATTATGTGATTGCGTATGCGTTGCCTGAGTAAAGGCTGAGCCCCTGTACGAAAAAGCCGCGCAATTGCGCGGTTTTTTTTGCTGTGCGAACTGACCTGACGCCATCAACGGGACGCCAGGATGGACAGCGACAGTCACTCGTAGTCGAATGCGAAATCCAGGGATGCGAGGTGACGCAAATGACGAAGAAGATGCCTCCCGCTGTACGGGACCATGCATTGCAGATTGCACATCACGAAATGGCGCACTACGTCATGGCCCGTGCCTTGGGGTTTGCAACGGGCTGCGTGACCCTGACAGTGACCATGGACTTACGGCATCAAGGGGGCGCTTCAATCACCTTGGCGCGGTCGATTTCGTCGATAGACGCGATGAAGGAGTATTTGCAAGCCCGGATGATGGTCCTCCTGGCGGGCGCCATGGGGCAGACCTTATATTCAACACATTCGCCCAGGAAACTCGTCGATAAGCCGAAAGCGACAACCATCCTCAAAGGAGGTCTCGGGGCGGAACAGGATTACGCAAAAGTAAGGGAGCTGCAGCAACTGCTACGCAACATCGCCCATCCCGATACGGATCCCGGGTCGTCTGAGCGCATAACGGCTGAGCTCAAGGATATTACCGATCGCGTGTGGCTGCGGACTCAAGAAGTCGTGGAAGCGTTGGCCGATACGATTACTGAATTGGCATTGGCGTTGGTGGATGGCATGGTCATGGTGGAGCAGTGGGGAAGGGCGGGGGATACGTATGAGGTTGTGTTGACGGGGGGAATGCTTGAACGGTTGCGGCCAGTGCAGGCTATTCCAGCGTTATGTGTAGTTTCTTGAGCTGAGGGCGGAGCCCCGATAAATCGGGGCGCACTCATGGGAGCTGCCGCTACTCTTCAGACCCGCTGCAGTTCGGGCAGGTCATCGTTTCAGCACTTTCACGACATCATCGATCACCGCTTTGCTCATCGCCGTCAGATAGTGCGCGGCCCAGGCATGGCAGTCAGTGTCTTTCGCGTAGGCGGCATCCACGGTAAGTGTTTTGGCGAGGAATAGCAGGTCGGAAGCCTGGGCCAAAGCATCAGCAATGGGAACGCCACGACTGACATGGAACAGCGGTTGGTTCGAGCAGTAGATGAAGGGCGTGAAGCCGATGGTTTTCAGTTCTGAAGATGCGCGAGAGTCTGCTTTGATCATGGTGTAGCTCCTAATTTGAAGGGCTGCCGCATTCGTTTCCAAGCGAATGGGTGGCAGCTGTGCGCAGGTTGGAAAACCGGGAAATTAGGAAACCGGCACGTCCGGGGACGTCCCGCGCACAGCCGCCATAACTCGAGATTGAGGTAGGCAATCTGTTGCGTCTAATTTCGTCGGGTTTCCAAGCCCGATCGCTGAATGGTCAGCGACGTCCGGAGACTATCCCGTCGAGCAAATACGCAACAAGGCAGCAAAGTGCCCAAATAGGAAATTCGGAGTTTGCCTACAAGGTCCTAAGGCGTCATCCGATATTTTGACACCTTAAGTAAACAACACTTAAACGCAAAACATACAAAAGGTCTGTATTGGGCTTCTTGACAGCATTTCGCGCGGTCATCGACCTGCTATGGCTCAGCTGCCGATTGCGAGCAAGGCGTCACGTTCAGAAACGGGTGCTGCCAGCCGTTTTGGCTGTTCCTAGACTCATCCGGTAAGTGATGACAGGTAGCCTGAAACGGGGAAAAAGAAAAAAGACGCCATAGGCGTCTTTTCGATTCGGTAAAGCAGATCCGGACACCACTTGCGAACCGCCTTGCGCGGTTGCAGCTCTCGCAGCTGGGAAGCGCTCAATCTCATCCGGTCAGTCGCTTCGATGGGTCAAATCTAATGAAAGTAAATATTCACATCAATCATTAATTCGGTCGGTTTCAGGTCTTCGTGTGAGCACAGTATGAAAGCACCGTTACCTTGGCAGGGCCCGCTGCCGACCCGGTATGGCGTTCATGTTTCACCGCACAGAAGCTTGCACAAACAAATGATGTGAACCGCCGTTGATAGGAGAAGAGAAAGTGCGTTCCTTTCAAGATTTTACTCGGGTGTGAATTTTTTGTGAGCATCGGATAACGAGACGGCAGGCACCCAGGGAGTGTGGCGCATCATTTTCAGAAGCGTCTGACATACGCCAAAGCGGTCCTATGCCAATCATTGGCGCTTTCCCGTGGCATAGGGCTGCGGAAAGGTCACTGAAGGATTTCAAGTGGAATACTTGAAGCTACATCGCGATCAGCTTCAAAGCGATGCCCCCACCGGCCAACCAGCCGGGGAGCTTCGTTAATGGAGTCCACAACAGAGAGGGTCACTTTTAACGTTGATCATGCGTTCTGCATTTCATTGAAAGAGCGCGAATACAAACGGGCGCTTTTCCAGCAGACATTCGCACCGCTGATTTCGAACCCGATTGAGTTCTTCATTGCGGAGCGCTGTAGCGATCCGGTCCAGGGATGTTATGAGTCGCATCAGTCTCTGGCGGCAAGGGCTCTAGCTGAAGATTGGGAGAGAGTTCTCATCTTTGTAGACGATGCGAAACCCTACAGATTTCGCAGTTCGCAAATCCGATGGGTGAACAGGTTCATCCGAGCAAACCAGTTTCAAGCGTTGCATCCTGGCCGCGCTATGGGTCGCACCTGGTTGACCTGGTTGACCTGGTTTCCTTTTCTTGCGTGGGGAAGAGTCGTTGTGCTTCACGCCTTCATCATCTCTCGTGAAGGTTGTCGGGTCTTGGCCGAAACGCCTTACTCCGGTGCTCCCGTAGAGGTCATGTTCAAGCAGCAGATCAAGCAACATTGTATGCATCTGATGTTCTTCCATCAGCACGGGGCGGCTGTGGCAGGCTGCAATGTTCTGTCGGTTGCCATCGATGAGGACGAGTGGTGGCAGCGTAATTTCATAAAACCCCAGCGATCGATGCTCAAAAATATTGTCCGAGCAGTGCTACGGCTCAGGTTCTGATATCGACCGTAGCGACACCTGTCATTGAAAAAAACTGGACGGGCCATCTTGATGAACAGCAGCAGCACCAGTTCGGTGACGTAGTCGCTGTAGTTGGTGCCGTCGTCACGGAGGACGTCGCAAAGGTTCCAGAGCTTCTGGGCGATGTCGCTGTTGGACATGGGGAACGCTCTAAAAAATGGGCTTGGGGATGACGCTCAGGCAGCTGATGTCGTCATCGGTGGGCGGGGCGGGCAAGTGGCCGTCGCGCAAAAAAAGCTGTTGGGTTTGGGGGCATAAGCCGGCCCAGAAGCCATCGCTCGCCAGCAACCAATGTTGGTTCGGGCGGGCAGGCCAAAAGTTGATGTCAGGGTTGCTCGTGCGCCGGGCGCTGAAGCAGTGGGTCAGGCTGTGACGTGATGATTCCTGGGCAATCTGTGCAGGGGTGAGGTCACCCTGCCAATTGGGTGCGCAATGTACAGTATTCAGCCAGTTGATTTCACTGTCCTGATCAATGACGCCCAGGCAGCAGTCACCTTCGTGAATCGTGAATACAGCATCGGGATGCAGGCAAAGCAGCAGATAACTGCAGGCTGCCAAGGGGAAATCGCCCCTTAGTGTCTGATGGCAGGTAGTGATGATCTGCAGGAATGCGCTGGCCAGTTGCTCGGCGTTCAGTTCTTGCGTCGGTAACTGGCCAAATCCCCGAGTCAGATCGTTCAGCAAGGCATGAGCCAATTCACCGCTGTGCGGGTAATTGCTGCTGCCATCGGCGATCAGGTAAATGCTGGCGTTTGCCTGCGCGGCATGGGCGAAGGCATCGCGGTTATCCGCCGTATGGCTGCCGGCCTGGGTGTGCCACTTGACGGACGCGTGCATTCAGGCAGTTACCCGGACAATGTGGTGCAGGCGGTCCCAGATGATCTGCTCACGCTCGCTATCGCCACGCGCGGCATCTTGCACCAGATAGCCGAAGTCGTTATTTACCAACAGGCTTGCCAGCGTCTGGCTCAGGTACGCGCGAAGTTCGGGGGCGGCAGATTCCACTTCGGCCAGCAATTCCTCCCGGCCGTTCACCAGATTGAGAATGTCTTCAAGGTCTTGGCTGCCCAGTGGGTTGCTGGCGCCTCGGCCAGCGTAGGCTTCAAGTTTGCTGCCGAGGAAGAAGGGCGGGCTGAACAGGCGAATGCGGCAGCCGCTCGGTAGCTCATGCCATTGCGCACTGGCCAACCCATCGCTGAACCAACGGTTGTTGCAGCCCAGCAGGTTGGCGGTTTCGGCGTCTTCGGGCATGAAGTCGACTTTCAGCTCGCCCAGGCGCAGGCGGCAAATGACCTCGTCCTGCGGCGATTGCCTGAAGCCTTTTTGTTTGAGTTGTGCCACCAACGTTTGCCACTGGGTATAGCCTGTCAGGTGCACCACCAGATCGACATCGTCGGTGTAGCGCACTTCTTCCAGGGTCAATTCGTCGGTCAACAACAAGGCTGTCGTGCAACCGCCGACAAAGGCAACCTCCTGGCAAAGGTCTTCGCCGAGCGCCTTGGCGACGACCTCAAGCATCTGGATGTTTTGAGCTCGGCTCATGGTTAAAGAATCCTCTCGCGCAACAGTTGGTTCGCCAGATTGGCTTCCCGGGCATTGCCCAAGCGCACGGCATCTATCAGCGCCAAGTATTCATACAATCGGGCATCTTTTTTGACTGCCCCCGGAACGGTCTTGAACAGGGGGGTAATGGACTGTCCTTTGCGAGAGCCATAGGCGTCTGGCCAGACGTGGATCAGGTCGCCTCCACTCATCAATTTGCCCTGCAAAACGGGAGCGGAAAAGCTGGTTGGGATACCACGGACGATTTCCGCGGGCTTCACTGGAAACACATAGCGCAAACCATGTTCGATAAAGCCCAGCAGTGCCTTGCTGTTGACCCGAGGTAGTCGGGTAGTTGGGTCAAGGCGTAACAATCCAATCTGCTGACAGCGTTTGAGCGCCGAGGCGACTTCGGTTTTGCTGATACCCAGTGAGGCTTGCAGGGCGCGCATGGAGTAGCTGTCGTGGTGGACGGGCGGGTCTTGTTCGGCGTGATCTTCCCAGCCTTGCCAAGGGCCTTGGGTGTCGCTGAGCTTGAGCAGTTCTGCTGTTTCGCTGTCGAGTTGCTGCTGCAGGCGCTCGCGCTGCTCCAGGCAAATCAGTTTGATCAGCAACAGTACGTCTTGACTCTTCATATGGCCTCAGTTAGCGACTGTCCTCTGTCCTGGGACTGAGGACAGTTTAGGCGTTGTTGCCCAGTCGCTGTCAACAAGCTAGCCGACCGCAGGCCACATATTGTCATTCAAGGCTTCAGTACGGTATCCAGCTACTGTTCGCGGTCATTTTCAGTCCTGTGCATACTCATCCCTTGATTGCGTCGCTGAGCTTGGTGGCGCAATGATGTGACGAGCTTACCCAAGATCTGGCAGGTTTGATCATGGCTTGGCAGCACTTGATTGAGGCGCTTTACACCGGACACGAAAAAGCCGCGCAATGCGCGGCTTTCTTGTTTGGTGGGCCCACACGGACTTGAACCGTGGACCAAAGGATTATGAGTCCTCTGCTCTAACCAACTGAGCTATAGGCCCTCAGTAGGTCGCGGATTATAGCGATGGTTTCTCGGCTGTGCTATCCGAAAAATCCAATATGGCTGTACGAAGAAACGTCGCGGCGAATTCGGCCGGTGGCAGGGGCAGGCTGACGATGTAGCCCTGGATCTGTTCACAGCCTTCCGCCGCAAGGAATTGCTGCTGTGCGAGGGTCTCCACGCCCTCGGCGATCACGGTGAATTGCATGCTTCGGCCCAGAGCGATGATGGCGCGCACGATGGCTGCATCGTGGGGATCGTCCGGCAGGCCGCGGACGAAGGACTGGTCGATCTTGAGGATGTCCAGGGGCAGGCGTTTGAGGTAGCTCAGGGACGAGTAGCCGGTGCCGAAGTCGTCGATCGCCAGTTGCACGCCCAGGTGTTTGAGTTGATGCAGCACTGCCAGCGCTTCTTCGGCCTGGCTCATGATGAAGTTTTCGGTAATTTCCAGTTGCAGAAGATCCGGTCTGAGGCCGTTGTCCTTGAGCAGTTGTTCGATGCGGCCGAGCAGGTTCGGCTGGCGCAGTTGCGCGCCGGCGAGGTTGACCGACAGTGGGCCGAGGCATTCGTAGACCTGGTTCCATTCGTACATCTGCCGGCAGGCGGTCTCGAGTACCCAGTCGCCGATCTGCAGGATCATGCCGTTTTCTTCGGCCAGGGGAATGAAGTGCTCCGGCGGCACATCGCCAAAGGTCGGGTGGCGCCAGCGAATGAGCGCTTCGGCGCCGACCAGGCGATGGTCGTCGAGGCTGATCTTCGGCTGATAGTGCAGGAACAGCTCGTTGCGTTCGATGGCGCGTCGCAGTTCGTGCTCCAGCGCAATGCGCTCGCTGGCTTGGGCTGTGAGGTCGCGGGTATAGCTTTCCACCCGATTGCGTCCCTTGGCTTTGGAGCGGTACATCGCCGCGTCGGCGTTCTTGACCAGGGTGGCGACGTCGCAGCCGTCCTTGGGATAGAGGCTGGTGCCAATGCTGGCACTGATGAAGAACTCATGCTCGCCGGCCTGGAAGGGTGCGCCGAAGCAATTGAGCAGCTTGATCGCAATGTTGTCGGCGTCACTGGATTGCTGCAGGCCGGGGAGCAGGATGATGAATTCGTCACCGCCCAGGCGCGCCACGGTATCGATGTCGCGCAGCTGTTCCTTGAGGCGCACGGCGATGCCTTTGAGCAACAGGTCGCCGACCGGGTGACCGAGGCTGTCGTTGATGTGCTTGAAGCGGTCCAGGTCGAGGAACAGCACGGCGCCTTGTCCGCCGTTTTCCTGTTGGTTGTTGAGCGCGGTCTGCAACCGACTCTCGAACAGGGTGCGGTTCGGCAGGCCGGTCAGCGGGTCGTGGTGCGCCTGGTAGTCGAGTTTGGCCTGGGCGTGCTTGAGGCTGGAAATGTCCGCGAACACGGCTACGAAGTGGGTGATGAACTTGTCCCGGTTGCGCACCGCGCTGATGGTCAGCCAGCTCGGGTAGAGCTCGCCGTTCTTTCGACGATTGGAAATCTCGCCCTGCCAATGCCCTTCGGCGGTCAGTTGATGCCACATGGCTGCATAGAACGCGCTGTCATGCAGGCCCGAGGCGAGCAGGCGCGGGGTGTGGCCCAAGGCTTCGCTTTCGCTGTAGCCGGTGATTTCGGTAAACGCGCGGTTGACCGCACTGATGTGCTGTTGCGTGTCGGTGATCAACACTCCCTCGGCGGTGCTTTCGAACACGGTGGCGGCCTGTTGCAGTTTCTCCTGCATCAAGTGCCGCTCGGTGATGTCTCGAGCGATGGTCAGCATGCAATCTTCGTCGCCGATCGGCAGCGGACGGCTGGACACCTCGCAGAGGCGAATCTGGCCGTCGCTGCGGCGGATGTGGCAGCTGAAGTCGCGCACGAAACCGTCACGGTGCAGCAGATCGAGCATTTGTTTACGTTCGTTGAGATTGACCCAAATCCCCAACTCCAGAGCCGAACGATCCACCGACATCGCGCTGTTGAAGCCGGTAATGCGGCTAAACCCTTCGTTGACCTCCAGCAGCAGGCCGTCGCTTTGCCGGGACAGCAGCAAGCCGTCGGGGGAGGCATGGAACGCTTTGGCGAATTTCTCTTCGGAGGTTTGCAGCTGTTGTTGGGTTTCCTTGAGCTGACTGATATCGCGCACAACGACCACCACCGCGAGGGTGGTGTCGAGGTCGAAGGGTTCGGCGGAAATCAGGCCGGTAAACACCTGGCCATTGTTGCGACGAAAGGGCATCTCCAGGTTGCGGATGCTGCCGGCCTGCAGCCGCTGCAGCAAGCCCGGCCCGACGCCGGGAATGCCCCAGATGTTCAGGTCGGTGGCGGTCTGGCCGATGACGTCTTCAGCCTTGAGACCGATCTGATCTTCGAACGCTTCGTTGACCTCCAGCAAACACCCGTCAGAGAGCCGTGCAATGACCAGGATGTCCGGACATTGCTGGAATACCGAGGCGAACTTCTGTTCCGACAGTCGCAACGCTTCTTCGGTGCGCTTGGCATCGCTGATGTCGATCATCAGCCCGCGCAACACCGGTTCGTGGCCGTGCTCGATCAGGCTGACGATGTCGCGCACCCACAGGCAACGGCCGTCGGCGGTGATGACCCGGTAATCGAGGCTGTGATCGCGCCCGGCCAGGACTTCCTGGTCGCAGAAGGTCTGGGCACGAGTCAGGTCGGCGGGGTGGATGATGTTGCGCCAGAAGCCCGGAATCAGCCAGTGGGATAGGGGGTAACCGAGCAGATCCTCGGCATGGGGCGATACGTAGCTGTAGGTGAAATCGGTGATCCTGGCTTCCCAGGCAATGGCCGAAAGACTCTCTACCAATCCGCGATAGTGATATTCGCTGCTGCGCAGTTCCTGTTCCAGGTCGACCCGGCGGGCGATTTCCGAGCTCAGCCGGCGGTTGATCCGGATCACCACCGCCAGCACGCCGATCAACAGCAGTAATCCGGGCAGGCCGTAAACCAGCAGGTCGGACCAGAACGTTCGATGATCGAGGACGTTGCCGACCCAATGTTCCTGGATGGCGCTGATTTCTTCCGGGGTCATATCGGCCAGGACCTTGTCCAGGATGCCCACCAGCATCTTGTTGTCCTTGGGCACACCCATGGCCAATTGATAGCGATAGGGGGTCTCGCCGCTGACATAAAGCCCGTCGAGCTTGAGCTGGCGCAGGCTCCAGATGCTGGAGGCGAGGTCGCCGACCACGGCGTCCACCTCATCGGTGGCCAGCGCCTGCAAGGCGGAGCTGACATTGGGCAGTGCCACCAGGTTCAGGTCTGGATGGTGCGTACGCAGCAGCTCATGGGGCGCGTAGTTTTCCACCACGGCGACTTTCAGGCCGTACAGGTCTACCAGTTTGCGCGGCTGGGGGCCGCCGACATGGGCAAGAATGACAATCGGAAAGTCCAGGTAGGGACGGGTGAACGACAGGTAAGTCTGACGCTCCGGGGTCGACATGATGCCCGGCAGCAGGTCCAGCTTCGATTGTTTGGCCTGTTCCAGGACAACCGTCCAGCTGACCGGCTCGATGGGCGTGAGCTTGATGGCCAGCCGTTGTCGGATCATGTTGATGTAATCCGCTGCAAGCCCCTGGTAGCGTCCCTGGTCGTCGCGAAACTCGAAGGGCGGCCAGGATGCATCGACGCCCAGGCGCAAGTCCGGGTGAGCCGCCAGCCAGCTACGTTCTTCGTCGGTCAGAGTCAGCGCGCCAGCCGTTGCGGTCCAGGTTATCAGCGACAGCAAAAAAAGCACGGTCGGCAGTCTGGGCATAACAATCTCATTGCGGCACGGGGAATGTTTCGAGTGTAGACGGGCAATCAGGCGGGAGTGAAGCGTGGGAAAGTTTATCTGCAAAAAGCAAAACCCCCGGCCTGGGCCGGGGGTTCTGTGATCACTCGTCGAGGAAGGAGCGCAGATGCTCGCTTCTCGTCGGGTGGCGCAGCTTGCGCAGCGCCTTGGCTTCGATCTGACGAATCCGCTCACGGGTCACGTCGAACTGCTTACCAACCTCCTCGAGGGTGTGGTCGGTATTCATGTCGATACCGAAGCGCATGCGCAGCACTTTGGCTTCACGGGCAGTGAGGCCGGACAGTACTTCGCGAGTCGCTTCTTTAAGGCTC
>Ga0247818_10000161_pt1 | contig 39142 bp, 30 predicted proteins | sample 13C_Glucose_Day1_FD_192424 | JGI IMG/M metagenome (GOLD analysis project Ga0247818, IMG submission 192424) | Soil microbial communities from agricultural site in Penn Yan, New York, United States - 13C_Glucose_Day1 | ecosystem: Environmental > Terrestrial > Soil > Agricultural land | place...
CGGCCTTGATCGCCCGGCCCATGCGGTAGGCGCGGTTGATGTCGCGGGTCCACAGGCCGGCACCGAGGCCGAACTCGCTGTCGTTGGCAATGGCCAGGGCTTCGGCTTCGTCCTTGAAGGTGGTGATACCCACCACCGGGCCGAAGATTTCTTCCTGGAACACGCGCATCTTGTTGTGGCCCTTGAGCAGGGTCGGCTGGATGTAATAGCCCGTCGACAAATCCCCCTCAAGATGCTCGGCCGCGCCGCCGGTGAGCAGCTCGGCGCCCTCCTCCTGGGCGATTTTCAGGTACGAGAGGATCTTGTCGTACTGCTGCTCGGACGCCTGGGCGCCGACCATGGTTTCAGTGTCCAGCGGGTTGCCGCGCTTGATCTTGACGATCTTCTTCATCACCACTTTCATGAAGTCGTCGTAGATCGACTCCTGCACCAGCGCTCGCGATGGACAGGTGCAGACCTCGCCCTGATTGAAGAATGCCAGCACCAAGCCTTCGGCAGCCTTCTCGATGAACTGCGGCTCGGCTTGCATGATGTCTTCGAAGAAAATGTTCGGCGACTTGCCGCCCAGTTCGACAGTGCTCGGAATGATGTTCTCGGCCGCGCATTTCATGATGTGCGCGCCAATCGGGGTGGAACCGGTGAAGGCGATCTTGGCGATGCGCTTGCTGGTGGCCAGCGCCTCGCCCGCTTCGCGACCGAAACCCTGGACGATGTTCAGCACGCCGGCCGGCAGCAAATCGGCGATCAGCTCGGCGAAGACCATGATCGACAGCGGCGTCTGTTCGGCAGGTTTGAGTACCACGCAGTTACCGGCGGCCAGGGCCGGCGCGAGTTTCCAGGCGGCCATGAGCAGCGGGAAGTTCCACGGGATGATCTGCCCGACCACGCCCAGGGGTTCGTGGAAGTGATAGGCGGTGGTCAGCTCGTTGATCTCGGCGGCACCGCCTTCCTGGGCGCGAATGCAGCCGGCGAAGTAGCGGAAATGGTCGGCGGCCAGGGGCACGTCAGCGTTCAGGGTTTCGCGCACGGCCTTGCCGTTGTCCCAGGTTTCGGTGACAGCGAGTATCTCCAGGTTCTCCTCGATGCGGTCGGCGATTTTCAGCAGCACCCGCGAGCGGTCCTGCGCCGAGGTCTTGCCCCAGGCATCGGCGGCGGCATGCGCTGCGTCGAGGGCTTTTTCGATGTCGGCGGCGCTGGAACGAGGGAACTCGGCGATCACTTCACCGGTGACCGGCGAAGAGTTGGTGAAGTACTCACCATTGACCGGCGCGACGAACTCGCCGCCGATGAAGTTGCCGTAGCGCGCCTTGAACGTCACGACGGCGCCTGGTGTTCCGGGTTGTGCGTAGATCATGGTGGGCCTCTGTCTGGGTCGATGCCTGTTGGACAAACAGGCGATGGAACGATAGTAGAGAGCCCCGCGTGCCAGACGTATGCGCCGTTGGCAGGGGGATTCTCGTCATTTGGTAGTAGGAGCTAGCTTGCTCGCGATGGTCGTCAACGATAACGCTGGCGACCTGACACCCCGCGGTGCTCTCAGGTTTTTCGCGAGCAAGCTCGCTCCTACAGGGGTAAAGGGTGCTGTTTAAATAGCGCACGACGCAGTCTTTGTAGGAGCTAGCTTGCTCGCGATGGTCGTCAACGATACCGCTAGCTACCTGACACCCCGCAGTGCTCTCAGGTTCTTCGCGGGCAAGCCCGCTCCCACAGGGGTAAAGGGTGCTGTTTAAATAGCGCACGACGCAGTCTTTGTAGGAGCTAGCTTGCTCGCGATGGTCGTCAACGATAACGCTGGCTGCCTGACACCCCGCGGTGCTCTCAGGTTTTTCGCGAGCAAGCTCGCTCCTACAGGGTTATGCGGTGGATTCAGGGTTAGTGTTTGGCCACGACCAGGTCTTTAGGCAACTTGAAGGTCCAGAGCATCCCGCCCTGGTTGAAGTCCTTGATCCGCTTAGCCACTTCGCCGCCCCACAGCGGTACCGCACCGCCCCAGCCCGAAAGCACCGAGACGTACTGTTCGCCGTCCATTTCCCAGGTCACGGGCGAGCCGAGCACGCCGGAGCCGGTCTGGAATTCCCAGACTTTTTCGCCGGTCTTGGCATTGAACGCCTGCAGGAAACCTTCCGGCGTGCCGGTGAACACCAGGTTGCCCTTGGTGGTCAGCACCCCGCCCCACAGCGGCGCGAAGTTCTTGTGCCGCCAGACTTCCTTGCCGGTTTTCGGGTCGATCGCGCGCAGCACGCCGATGTAATCTTCATTCAATGGCTTGATGGTGAACCCGGCACCGAGGAACGCCGCGCCTTTCTTGTAGGCGATGCCTTCGTTCCAGATGTCCATGCCCCATTCGTTGGACGGCACGTAGAACAGCCCGGTGTCCTTGTTATAGGCCATCGGCATCCAGTTTTTCGCGCCGAGGAACGCCGGGGCGACGAATACCGAACTGCCTTTGGCTTCAGTGCCCGGCGCACCTGGACGGCTGGCTTCGTTGTAGATCGGCCGGCCCTCTTTATCGAGGCCGGTGGCCCAGGTGATCTTGTCCACGAACGGGAAGCCGCGGATGAATTTGCCGTTGGTGCGGTCGAGCACGTAGAAGAAGCCGTTACGGTCGGCAGTGGCGGCCGCTTTTATCTCTTTGCCGCCCTCGCTGTAGTTGAACGACACCAGCTCGTTGACGCCGTCATAGTCCCAACCGTCGTGGGGCGTGCTCTGGAAGTGCCACTTGATGGTGCCGTCGTCCGGGTTGAGCGCCAGGCGCGACGACGAGTAGAGGTTGTCGCCAGGACGCAGGTGCGAGTTCCACGGGGCCGGGTTGCCGGTGCCGAACAGCAGCAGATTGGTTTCCGGGTCGTAGTAGCCGCCGAGCCAGGGCGCGGCGCCACCGGTCTTCCACAGGTCGCCGGGCCAGGTCTTGCCTGCTTCACCGCCGGAGATGCCGTTTTCTACCGCCTTGCCGTCCTTGTAGACGTAGCCCATGTGGCCTTCGACGGTTGGACGGCTCCACAACAGGTTGCCGTTTTTCGGGTCGTAGGCTTCGATCTTGCCGACCACCCCGAACTCGCCACCGGCTACCCCGGTAATCAGCTTGCCGTTGATCACCAACGGTGCGGCGCTGATCGAATAGCCTTCCTTGTGGTCGGCAACTTTCTTGCTCCAGACCACTTTGCCGGTGTCCTTGTTCAAGGCCACGAGCTTGGCGTCGAGGGTGCCGAAGAACACCAGGTCGCCGTACAGCGCGACACCCCGGTTGATCACGTCGCAGCACGGACGGATGTCATCGGGCAGGCGCGCATCGTATTGCCACAATTTCTTGCCGGTGCGCGCATCCACCGCGAACACCCGGGAATAGGAGCCGGTCAGGTACATCACGCCGTCCTTGATCATCGGCTGTGCTTGCTGACCGCGTTGTTTTTCGCCGCCGAACGAGAACGCCCAGACCGGTCGCAAGTCCTTCACGTTATTGACGTTGAGGGAGTCCAGCGGGCTGTAGCGCTGACCCTGGACGCCCAGACCGTTGGTGACGATCTGCTCCGGGTTCTTGGGGTCCTGGAGAATATCCTGGTCGGTGACGGCGGCCGATGCCGGGCCGGACAGCAGCATGGCACTGAGCAGCGCGCTGAGGACTAAGGGGTGGCGACGTGCGGGTTGGGTCATGACGGCTTCCTCTGCGGTTTTTGTTATACCCGGGAAATTTTCCCGGTCTGGTGCAGATTCTTGGCCGCTACCGTCCTGGCAACAATTGCCCGCAGTGTCTAGATTGCTAGTTCCTTAGTACCGGGTCGCAGGGTATGAATACCGGATTTTTGCGATCAACACCGCCCCTGTAGGAGCTGGCTTGCCAGCGAAGGCGGTGTGTCAGTCGATATATGTATTGGCTGATAGAACGCTTTCGCTGGCAAGCCAGCTCCTACAGGGGCCGGTGTTGGTCATTTGTTTGCGGTGGAATCGACCCGGGTCATTTGTGTGCGTTCATAGCGTGGGTAGAGATGACTGACACTGCGGATCAGCTCATAGCGGCTCAGGCTGATCCCGGTAAACCGTTCGGGAATCGGGCTGCGGATCATCTCGGCCATGTCGCTGCCATCGGCGGCGCCGTCGCGCATCAACCGGTCGAGCCAGGTGAGGTAATCTCGCATCTGCTCGAACGGCTTTGCATCCGTGGCCATCGGGCCATGCCCCGGGACGATCAGCGTCCAGGGTAACCCTTGCAGGGTCGCTATGTCCGACAGCCAGACAGCAAGCCCAGGACTGTTGGGCGTGGTTAGCGCCCGTTGGTAAAACACCAGATCCCCGGCAAACAGCACGCCGGTTTTCCGGTCGAGAATAACCAGATCCGCACCGGTGTGCCCACCCAGGCTCAGCAGGTGCAGATCGTGATTCCCAAAACTTTGCACCCCGGGCGTCAACGTCCGGGTTGGCAATACCACCTCGGTGCCGCGCATCCAGTCGCCCACCAGTCGATACATGTTCTCGGCCATCGCATCGCCCTGCTGCCGCAACAGCCCGGTGGTGCCGGCCAACGCGCCGATCGGCACGTCGGTGAAAGCCTGGTTGCCCAGCACATGGTCCGGGTGATGATGAGTCAACAGCACCTGAATCACCGGTTTATCGGTGATCGCGGCAATCGCCTTGCGCATCGCCTCGCCATAACGTTTCGATGGCCCGGTGTCGATCACTACCACCCCGGGTTCGGTAACGATGAACGCGGTATTGACGATGTTGCCGCCGTTGGCCTTGGCGAAGTTGTCGGTGCTGCCTTCCAGCAACCAGGTGTCCTCGGCGATCTGCCGGGGCTTGAGTGAGTAGTCGAGGTCGGCCAGAACCGGCAGGCTCAGGCTCATGAACAACAGCAGCATCCAGCGCATGACGCGCTCCTTGGGGTCAGGGTATGGCCGCATCGAATTGGTTGCCGCTGTTGTCGCGCAGCAACAGGCGCGTCTGCCCTGCCCCTTCGATATCGAAGGCCAGGTTGGGATTTTCGCTGACGGCGGGAAACAACTCGAGACGGGCCAGCAGCTGATCATTACCGTCGCGCAGTTCGGCATGGTTGATGAAGAATTCGGGAATGCCGTTGACCATGCCGTTGTCCATCGGATGTGCCACTTGCAAGCGCACACGGCTGAATTCGCCACGGGGATAACGACCGCCGAGCACTTCGCCGATGTGCTCCTCCCAACCCGGCTGGGTCCGCACTACGCTGGGTGCCGTGCACCCGCCGCCTGCGGCATCGATCAGGGTCGAGCCGACATGCCACAGGCCATCGCGGGTCAGTACCGCGGCGCGCAGGGGCGTGGCTTGCTCAATACGGATGCGCAACGACAGCCATGGCAGCACCCGATCCAGCGGCTGGAAATCGACGATTTTCGGCAAGGGATTGAGTTCGGCCCAGGCGAGGATTTTCACCACCTCGCCCTTGAAGGCCCGGGCGTCGATTTCCAGCGGTACTTGCCGGGCGTCTTCGGCGAACGGCGGCGCGTGCAGCTTGACCCGATCGTCAAACACGAACGGCGCGTCGCCGAGCATTTGTTTGTGGTAGAAGGCCCACATCACCGAGGGCACCGGGTCCTTGCCCGGCTCGATGCCTACCGCGTGCGCGGCCATCGGCAGCCAGCAGGCCAGCAGACAACTCGCTCGCCAGTTCACTGTTGATACATCTCGGGCACGTCATAGCGCAGGCCGTAATGGCCATAAATGGCGTTGACCGAGCCGTCGCGAATCAACGCTTCCAGCGCCTCTTCCACGGCATAGGCCAACTGCCGGTTGCTTTCATGCACCGCCATGCCGATCTCCCAGAGTTGCTTGCCCATGTTCGGGTAGGCGTTTTCCGCCAGCGCCACCTGCGGGTCCGCCGCCTGGTGAACCTGCCAGTCGATCTCGCCGCGCATGGCCATCACCGCATCGATTTCGCCGGCCTTCATGGCCGCGAAAGCCTGTGGCACGCCGGGGTAGTGGTGAGTCTTGCTGGCAAGCATGCCGTTGAACACCGACGTCAGGTAGAACGATGGCACGCTGTCGACTTCGACGCCGATCGGGTGGTGCTCGAACACGGCGACGCTGCCCACCTTGTCCAGCCGCCGGCGGTCGTAGGCAACCTGCCATTGTTCGTTCTGGTACGGCCCGAACATCACCACATGTCCGTTCTCCAGTTCGCCCAGCTCGTTGCGTTTACGGGCGTAGTCCTGATCGTAGGGCACGCGCATCATCAGGTCGGCCAGTTGCAGGTCGTGCAACTGGCTGGCACGCCAGATGTAATCGCGCAGGTCGTCGTCGAGCTTCTCGCCGGCCGGTGCCCAGATCAACGCCAGGCGCACGCCAAGCGCCCGGGCCAAGGCCTGGGCGAGTTCGACGTCGACCCCGCGCGGCTGGCCGGCGTCTTCAAAACTGTAGGGGGCGAAGTCCTTGTAGACCGCCACTTTCAGCTCCCCGGCGGCGATCATTTCGTCATAGGTGCGGACCTGCGCCTGCGCCACCTGGCAACACAGCAACACAGCGCTGACCAACACAGCGAGCAGGCGCATGGGTCATTCCTCGACGTGAACGCTATCCAGGTAAGTGCGTACCGCCCACAAGGCTTCCTGGCTCAGGTAGTCGGCCATCTTCGGCATGTACACCCGGCCATCGCGCACGGCGCCGTGGCGGACCCGTTCGACGAACCATTCATCTCCGGCCTCGCCGACATCGAGCATGCGCAGGTCGGGCGCGATGCCGCCGGACTTGGCTTCCAGGCCATGGCAGGCCGCACAGTTCTGGTTGTAGGCCGAAGAGCCGATTTCCACCGCCTTGTCATGTTCCGGGGTGGTGCGGTACGGGTTCACCGCCGCCCAGCCATCGGCATCGACCGGCACGCCGGCGTCCTTGATCGGGGTCAGGCCCTGGGTTGCGACGGCCTGGGGCACGACGTTGCCGTGGGCCCAGACGGAACCTGCACTGATAAAACCGGCCAGTAGCCCGGCAACAAGCAAGGCGTTGCGTTTTGTTGTCATTGTTATGCCCTCTGGATTGCACGCAAAACCTCTTTGAAGAGGCTATGGCACCCATCTTGGGACAGGCTTGGCGTACGCCCCATGCTGCTTTGGTGTCCGCCACCCGGTACCTTGGTAGTAGGGCTTGTGGCGCACGCCCAAATCAGGTGCCGCCTGGGAAGTTTTCCCGGCAACAGCGGGACTTTTTCCGTATCCGGCAACACACCGGGCGCACCACCCTGTGCAGGCCAAAACCTCCACTGGGAACTGCAACCATGACAATAAGATCGCTACCCGCCCTTTCCCCGCTGACCCTTGCCGTGCAGGCATTTTTGCTGGTGGGCACTTTGTCCCTGGGCACTGCCAGCTACGCCGCAACCGCCCCCGCGGCCCCCACCCGCAACGTGACCTGGGAAGACATTGCCAACGATCACCTGACCACCAAGGATGTTCTGCAGTACGGCATGGGCACCAACGCCCAGCGCTGGAGCCCGCTGGCCCAGGTCAACGACAAGAACGTGTTCAAGCTGACGCCGGCCTGGTCCTATTCGTTCGGCGACGAGAAGCAGCGCGGCCAGGAATCCCAGGCGATCGTCAGCGACGGTGTGGTGTACGTCACCGGGTCCTATTCCCGGGTATTCGCCCTGGACGCCAAGACCGGCAAGCGCCTGTGGACCTACAACCATCGCCTGCCGGACAACATTCGTCCGTGCTGCGACGTGGTCAATCGCGGGGCCGCCATCTATGGCGACAAGATCTATTTCGGCACCCTCGACGCGCGACTGGTCGCCCTGGACAAGAACACCGGTAAAGTGGTGTGGAACAAGAAGTTCGGCGACCACGCCGCGGGCTACACCATGACCGGCGCCCCGGTGCTGATCAAGGACAAGATCAGCGGCAAGGTGCTGCTGATCCATGGCAGCTCCGGCGATGAGTTTGGCGTGGTCGGGCAGCTCTTTGCCCGCGACCCGGACACCGGCGAAGAAGTCTGGATGCGACCTTTCGTCGAGGGTCACATGGGCCGCTTGAACGGCAAGGACAGCACCACCACCGGTGACGTCAAGGCGCCGTCCTGGCCGGATGACCCGACCACCGAAACCGGCAAGGTCGAAGCCTGGAGCCACGGCGGCGGCGCCCCTTGGCAGAGCGCCAGCTTCGATCCGGAGACCAACACCATCATCGTCGGCGCCGGCAATCCCGGCCCGTGGAACACCTGGGCGCGCACGTCCAAGGACGGAAATCCCCACGACTACGACAGCCTCTACACCTCCGGCCAGGTCGGCGTCGACCCAAGCACTGGCGAAGTGAAATGGTTCTACCAGCACACGCCGAACGACGCCTGGGATTTCTCCGGCAACAACGAGCTGGTGCTGTTCGACTACAAGGACAAGGACGGCAAGACGGTCAAGGCTACCGGTCACGCGGATCGCAACGGTTTCTTCTACGTGGTCGATCGCAACAACGGCAAGCTGCAGAACGCCTTCCCCTTCGTCGACAACATCACCTGGGCCAGCCACATCGATCTCAAGACCGGCAAGCCGGTGGAGAATCCCGGTCAGCGTCCGGCCAAACCATTGCCCGGCGAAACCAAGGGCAAATCCGTGGAAGTGTCGCCGCCGTTCCTGGGAGGCAAGAACTGGAACCCGATGGCGTACAGCCAGGACACCGGGCTGTTCTACATTCCGGGCAACCAGTGGAAGGAGGAGTACTGGACCGAGGAGGTCAACTACAAGAAAGGCTCGGCCTATCTGGGCATGGGCTTTCGCATCAAGCGCATGTACGACGATCACGTCGGCGCCCTGCGGGCCATGAACCCTACCACGGGCAAAGTGGTCTGGGAGCACAAGGAGGCGTTGCCACTGTGGGCCGGCGTACTCGCGACCAAAGGCAACCTGGTGTTCACCGGTACCGGCGACGGTTTCCTCAAGGCCTTCGACGCGAAAACCGGTGCCGAGCTGTGGAAGTTCCAGACCGGCAGCGGCATCGTCTCGCCGCCGATTACCTGGGAACAGGATGGCGAGCAGTACGTGGGTGTGACCGTCGGTTACGGCGGCGCGGTGCCGTTGTGGGGTGGTGACATGGCCGAACTGACCAAGCCGGTGGCTCAGGGCGGGTCGTTCTGGGTGTTCAAGATTCCGAGTTGGGATAACAAAACCGCGAAACGCTGATACACCTTCGCTGTAGGAGCCAGGCTTGCCGGCGAACGGGACGCCGCTGTGTATCTGTTGCACCGCGTTACCGTTCTTCGCCGGCAAGCCTGGCTCCTGCAGCGAAAGCGCCCACCCACACGACGAGAACCCACCATGAAATACTTGCCTCTTGTGCTGTTGCTGACCACCCTCCCGGCATTCGCTACCGACACCGACCAAGACACCCCACTGATCATCAACGGCTGCACCATCGCCGCCCACAGCCAATGCCCCGGCGCCAATCTCAAAGGCGCTAACCTGAGCAATCAGGACCTGCGCAACATGAACCTCAGCGGCGCCGACCTGCGCGGTGCAGACCTGCGTCACGCCCGCCTCGACCTTGCCAACCTGGAGAAAGCCCAACTTCAGGGCGCCAACCTGACCCGAGCCAGCCTGCAACAAAGCAACCTGCGTGTGGCGGACTTCACTGGTGCGACACTGATGGCGATCCAGGGTTGGGGGCTGTTTGCCCAGGGCGCGCAGTTCCAGGATGCCAACCTCAGCGGCGCCTACCTGCAATTCGCCCGCCTCTCCGGCGCCAGGTTGCACAATGCCGATTTGCGGGCTGCGGATCTGGAAATGACCTGGCTGAGCAAGGCCGATCTCAAAGGTGCCAACCTCGGTGATGCCAATCTGCAGGAAGCCAAGTTTGGTGAGAGCAATCTGGAGCAGGCGAACCTCAGCGGGTCGCGCCAGCATTATGCGAACTTTCAGGATGCGAATATGGAGGGGTGTACGGGGTGTCCGACCACGTGGAATAAATGACTCCACCGACCCGTTCGATACAACGCAGACCCGTGTAGGAGCTGGCTTGCCAGCGAAGGCGGCCTATCTGACACACCGCGGCGCATCCTTCGCCAGCAAGCCGGCTCCTACAGGATGGTGTGTGATTTGTATCAATTCGCCACCCGCACCACCCCCATATCAATCCCCAGATGTACCAGCTCGGCGTGGGAACTGACCTGCAATTTGCTCTTGAGCAACGTCAGGTGGTTTGAAACCGTCTTGCTGCTGATGCTCAACTGCTCGGCAATCACCCTTGCTGGCGTCCCCTTGGCGAGCATCACGAAAATCTCCAGCTCGCGCTGGGTCATGCTCTGCAACCGCGGATCGCTGGCGTCCTGTTGCGGATGGCACGCCAGTTGGGTGGCCAGCGGCTGTTCGATATAGGCATGCCCCGCCAGGATCCGTCGCACAGCCTCGATCAACACCTGCGGCGCCGAACTTTTGGTCAGGTAACCCGACGCCCCTGCATCCAGCGCCTGGCGCACCAGCGGCAACTCATCATGCATGCTGAAAAACAGCACCCGCAATTGCGGCAGACGCTGGCGCAATCGGCGGGTCGTTTCCAGGCCACTGATCCCCGGCAAGCCAAAATCCATGATCACCAGGTTCGGCACAGCTTCTTGAACCCGCGTCAACGCCTCTTCCCCCGTGCCCGCCTCACGGACTTCCATCGCCGGCAGCAACGCCCGCAACAGACTGGCATAGCCCTGACGGACCACCGCATGGTCATCGACCAGCAAAATATTCATGACGCCTCCAAAGGCATGCTCAAGGCCAGTGCCCAACCGGCACCGGGATGGCTGATGATTCGCAAATCGCCGCCCAGGCTGCGGGCGCGTTCGAACATCGAATACAACCCGACGCCGGGCCGCTGTGGCTGTTGTGCGCCGCGACCGTTGTCGCGAATCAGCAAGCGCAGATGCCCGCCGCGATAGTGCAGGCGCACCCTCACTGCGCTTGCACCGGCATGCCGGGCGACGTTGGTCAAAGCCTCCTGCAACAGGCGGTAGAGATGGGTTTTGTCCGGCCCGGACAGCGGCGGCAAGTGTGGGCTGACTCGAAGCTGGCAATCGATGCCCTGCCGATCCTGCCATTGCTCCACCAGCAAGCCGAACGCTTCCGCCAGTGGCAGGTGCTGCAACACCACCGGGTAGAGATCGTGCACCAACGCCCGAAAGCCATGTTGCAGATGCTCGCAGTTGTGCTCGAGCTCGCGCGCCGTGCGTTCCACCGCCACCGGTTGATCCGCCACCAGTCGCAACAGACAGGCCTGGGCGCGAATGCCGGCCAGGTACTGACCGAGGTCGTCGTGCAGGGTTTGCGCCAGATGAGTGCGTTCCTGCTCCTGCACCGCCAGCAAAGTCCGGGTCAGCCGGGTGTTATCGCCACGCGCCTGCTCCAACGCTTGGGTCATGTGATTGAAATGCAGCGCCAGTTGCCGCGCCTCCGGCATGCCTTCGGCGCGCAGCCGCACGTTCAGTTGGCCACCGGACACCTGCCGCAACGCCCGCAGCAAGTCATCAAGCAGCCCCATGCCCCGGCGCACGGCCCAGCGGATGGTCAACAGGCTCAACAACAACGCCAGGCCACACAGGCTCAACAACTGTTGCAGCGAGTCCCAGACCTCATCGATTTCATCCCGCGGATCGACCGCGATCTGTACCCGCCGCCCATCCTGCAAATCCAGTACCCGCGCACTGTGCGGGGTTTGGGCGAATAACAGCCGCCCGAGCCAGGCATCCAGACCGTCCCGGACCGGCAGCCGCGCCACCTCGCCCGGCTCCAGCCAGCTCACCCGCACATGACGCAAGCTGCCGGTCAGCCGTGGCTGCAGGCTGGCGGGATTGCGCTCGGCGGTTTCGCTCAAGTATTCCACCACCGCTTCGGCCGATTGCAGCTCACGCTCCACATCCGCCAGCGCCTGGTGCACCAGCAAGCCCATGCACGCCAGGGTCACCAGGGCGAAAAATCCGCATCCCCACAGGTTGATCCGCCACAGGGCCGACACGGTCAGCGCCCCGGGATCGCGGGCATCACCAGCACCGGCGCCGGGCGCGTACCGTGAAGCTTGTCGACACCGATCAGGGTCAGAATCAGCAGCAACGGCAACAGCAGTGCTTTGAGAATTCGCATGGTCGATCGCCTCCAAGGTGATGGCCGTTGTTGCCATGCTAAAACCGCGCCGCCCGGGGCGAGTTACTACCTTGGTACTGGCTGACTGGTACTTTCTGCATATTTCATCCCTGCCCAAGGGTTCCTATGCTGGCGCTACCTGTGAAGGAGTGCCTTATGCGCCAGCTTGCCCCTTACGCCCTGATCTACCTGCTGGCGATAGCCTGCGCTGCCGGGCTGGCCACCCAAAGCCAGGCCGCGGACCCACCGTTACAGGTGCAGATCGGCTACCTGGGCTATCGCCCCGACCCGGGCCCGCTGTTGTCGAACGTCATTCCCGAGCCGGTCGATGCCGGTTTGCGTGGCGCCGAGTTGGCGATTACCGACAGCAACAGCACCGGGCGTTTTCTCAACCACAGCTACCGCCTGGCCAGCGCCAACGTCGACAACCCGCAAGCCCTGCTCGACGCGGCCAAAGCCCAGCACGAGCAAGGCCTGCGCCTGTTCGTGGTGAATGCTCCGGCCGCGAGCCTGCGCCAACTCAGTGCAGCCCTGCCCGACAGCCTGCTGTTCAACGCCGGCAGCCCCGACGACAGCCTGCGCACCACCGACTGCCTGCCGAACGTGCTGCACAGCCTGCCAAGCCGCGCGATGCTGGCCGATGCGCTGGCGCAATTTCTGGTGGTGCGCAAATGGCAACGGGCGTTGCTGATCGTCGGCCCGACCCCGGACGACCAGGCCTATGCCGCCGCCCTGCGGCGCGCCGCCAAACGTTTCGGCCTCAAACTGGTGGCGGAAAAAGCCTGGAGCTTCGACAACGATCAACGCCGCAGCGCCCAGGCCGACATGCCGCTGTTCACCCAGACCGCCGAGTACGACGTGGTGCTGGTGGCCGATGAACGCGGCGACTTCGGCGAATACGTGCCCTACCAGACCTGGTACCCGCGGCCGGTTGCCGGCACCCAGGGCCTGACCCCGGTGGGCTGGCACAAGACCGTGGAAACCTACGGCGCCGCGCAGTTGCAGAAACGTTTCGAAGCCCTGGCCGGACGCTGGATGAACGACCGCGATTTTGCCGCCTGGATCGCCGTGCGCAGCATCGCCAGCGCGGTGAGCAAATTGCGCCAGGTCGAGCCGATGGCGATCCGTACGCTTGAGATCAGCGATCAATTGCCGCTGGACGGCTTCAAGGGGCGCAAGCTCAGTTATCGCCCATGGAACGGCCAGTTGCGCCAGCCGATCCCCATCGTGCAACCCCGGGCCCTGGTCAGCACTTCGCCGCAAGACGGTTTCCTGCACCCCTTCAACGAAATGGACAGCCTGGGGTATGACAAGCCCGAGGTCAGCTGCCGCTTTCCCTGATCCTCCAATCACAACAACAATAAGGAATCCGCCATGCGCCGCACCCTGCTTTGCCGCTCCCTGCTTTCTGGGGCCCTGCTGCTCGCCGCCGGGCACGCCGGCGCCACTACCGCCTGGGTTTCCAACGAAAAAGACAACAGCCTGAGCCTGATCGACCTGCAGACCCTGCAAGTCACCGACACCCTGGCCGTGGGCCAGCGTCCGCGCGGTTTGCTGCTGTCCCACGACAACAAGCTGCTGTACATCTGCGCCAGCGACTCGGACCGGGTCCAGGTGATGGACGTCGCCTCGCGCAAGATCATCAAGGAGCTGCCCTCGGGCAAAGACCCCGAGCAGTTCGCCCTGCACCCGAACAATCGCTGGCTGTATGTCTCCAACGAAGATGACGCGCTGGTGACAGTGATCGACACCGAAACCTCCAAGGTGCTGAGCCAGATCAGCGTCGGCGTCGAACCCGAAGGCATGGCCGTCAGCCCCGACGGCAAGTGGGCGGTGAACACCAGCGAAACCACCAACATGCTGCACTGGATCGACACCGCCACCCAGACCCTGGCGGACAGCACCCTGGTGGATCAGCGGCCGCGCTTCGTCGAGTTCACGCCCGATGGCTCCAGGCTCTGGGCCTCGGCGGAGATCGGCGGCACAGTGACGATTCTCGACGTCGCCAGCCGCCAGGTCCTCAAGACCCTGACCTTCCAGATCAAGGGCGTGCACCCGGATAAAGTCCAGCCGGTGGGCATCAAGCTCAGCGCCGACGGCAAGTATGGATTCGTCGCACTTGGCCCGGCCAACCATGTGGCGGTGATCGATGCCAAGACCTTCGAGATTCTTGATTATCTGTTGGTCGGGCGTCGGGTCTGGCAGATGGCGTTTACCCCGGATCAGAAGCAACTGCTGGCCACCAATGGCGTCAGCGGCGATGTGTCGGTGATCGATGTCGACAGCCTCAAGGTGGTCAAATCGGTCAAGGTCGGCCGTTATCCGTGGGGTGTGGTGGTGACGCCATGAACGCCCTGGACGTCAGCGACCTCAGTTTTGCCTATGGCGCGCGGGAGGCGTTGCGCCAAGTCAGTTTCAGCCTGGCACCCGGGCGATTTGCAGCGCTGCTGGGACCCAACGGCGCGGGCAAATCAACGCTGATCGCCCTGCTCACCCGGCTCTATGAGGTGCAGCGTGGCGACATCCGGGTCGGCGGTTGTTCCTTGCGCGACGCGCCGCGCCCGGCGCTCAAGCAATTGGGCGTAGTGTTCCAGCAAAGCACCCTCGACCTGGACCTCAGCGTCGAGCAGAACCTGCGTTATCACGCCGCGCTGCATGGGATGTCGCGGCGTCAGACCGGCCTGCGGGTCGACGCCGAACTGGCCCGGCAGACCCTGACCGAACGCCGTCGCGAGCGGGTGCGCGAACTCAATGGCGGCCATCGGCGCCGGGTGGAAATCGCCCGGGCCTTGCTGCATGAACCGCGCCTGCTGCTGCTCGACGAAGCCAGCGTCGGCCTCGACCCGGCCAGCCGCCTGGCGCTCAACCAGCACATCCGCAGCCTGTGCCGCGAGCAGCACCTCAGCGTGCTCTGGACCACCCATTTGCTCGATGAAGTGCACGCCAGCGACGACTTGCTGATTCTCCATCAGGGCCGGCTGGTGGCCAGCGGACAGGCCGATGTCCTGAGCCTGGAACATGGTGGCGACCTTGGGTCGGCTTTCGCTCGCCTCACGACCACTGGAGTCGCCCCATGAATGCTTACTGGCAGTGTTTCAGCGGCATCGTATTGCGCGAGTGGCTGCGTTTTGTCCTCCAGCGCACGCGATTCCTCAGCGCACTGGTGCGGCCGCTGCTGTGGCTACTGGTGTTCGCCGCCGGCTTTCGCGCGGCACTCGGGATCGCGATCATCGCGCCTTACGACACCTACATTCCCTATGAGGTCTACATCGTCCCGGGCCTGGCCTGCATGATCCTGCTGTTCAATGGCATGCAAGGGTCACTTTCGATGGTTTACGACCGGGAAATGGGCAGCATGCGCGTACTGCTGACCAGCCCCCTGCCCCGGACCTTCCTGCTGTGCAGCAAGCTGTTGGCCACTGCATTGATTTCGCTGTTGCAGGTGTATGCCTTTCTGGGGATCGCCTGGGTGTACGGCGTGCAGCCACCGGCCATGGGTTTGCTGATGGCGCTGCCGGCGCTGTTGCTGGTGGCGTTGATGCTCAGCGCGCTGGGTTTGCTGCTGTCCAACGCTATTCGCCAGCTGGAGAACTTTGCCGGGGTGATGAACTTCGTGATCTTCCCGCTGTTTTTCCTGTCGTCGGCGCTGTATCCGCTGTGGAAGATGCGCGATTCCAGCGAGTGGTTGTACTGGTTGTGCGCGTTGAACCCTTTCAGCCACGCGGTGGAGTTGGTGCGGTTTGCCTTGTACGAGCGCTTCAATCCATTGGCGCTGGCGGTATGCGTGGGGCTGACGCTGGTGTTCGCCCTGCTCGCCGTCCTCACCTTCAACCCGCAACACGCCGCCCTGCGCAAATCCACCTGACACCACAGAACCCCTGTAGGAGCTGGCTTGCCAGCGAAGGCGTCATCACGGCCACCATCGCATTCGCTGGCAAGCCAGTTCCTACAGGTTCGCTATCGATCCTGACAACGCGGTGCGTCAGTTACGCCGCTTTCGCTGGCAAGCCAGCTCCTACAGGTTCGCTATCGATCAAGTCAACGTGGTGTGTCAGGTACACCGCCTTCGCTGGCAAGCCAGCGCCTACAGGGGGTTTGTGTCGAGCACAGGAGCAAAATTACTACTTTAGTACTGCTTCACCTGTCCATCGTCGCATTCCATTCGCACCGCCACTGGCATGTAATAGGTTCATAACTATAAGGATCGAACCCCATGCCGCGTGCCCGACCCTGTCTGCTACGCCCTTCTCTCGCTGCGCTGTCGCTGAGCCTGTTGCTGGGCGTCGCCCAGGCCGAGACGCCGCTGTTTTCAGCCGACGGCTATCGCATCGGTCTCTACCGCAGCCCGACCCCGAATCAACTGCAGGGTGCGTCCATCATCGACACGCCCGCCCTGCAAACCCTGCTCAGCCAAACGCCGCGCCCGCTGCTGATCGACGTCTACCGGCGCCAATGGCTGCACGGCCGTTTCATCGAAGATCAGCCCCACGAGAACCTGCCCGGCAGCCATTGGCTGGCCAATACCGGTGACGGTGATCTGCCACCGGCCTGGCTGGACTATTTTGCGCGTAACCTGAACACATTGACCGCCGGTGACCTGGCGCGACCGCTGGTCTTCTACTGCCGCTCCGATTGCTGGCTGAGCTGGAACGCGGTCAAGCGTGCCGCCGCCATGGGCTATAAGACACTGTATTGGTACCGCGACGGTCTGGATGCCTGGCAAGCGGCGAACCTGCCCGTGACCCCGGCCCAACCCGAGCCCTTTCCCTGATCTTTACGCTTGCGTGTTATTGCCACACCATAATCAAAATAATGAGGTGAAAGGCCATGTACAAAATTCTGATTGCCGACGATCACCCGCTGTTTCGCGAAGCCATTCATAACGTGGTGAGCGATGGTTTTCCGGGCAGCGAGGTGATGGAAACCGCCGACCTCGACAGCGCCCTGGCCCTGACCCTGGAGCATGACGACCTGGACCTGATCCTGCTCGACCTGAACATGCCCGGCATGCACGGGCTCAACGGCCTGATCAACCTGCGCAACGAGGCGCCGACCATTCCGGTGGTGATCGTCTCCGCCGAACAGGACAAACAGATCGTGCTGCAGGCCATCACTTACGGCGCGGTGGGATTCATTACCAAATCCTCGCCACGGGCGCAGATGACCGAGGCCATCCAGCAGATCCTCAACGGCAATGTCTACTTGCCGCCGGACATCATCCGCACGCAGAAAAGCGGCACCCATCGCCGGATGAACGATAACCCGAGTTTTCCGCCGGAACTGCTCCAGGCCCTGACCCGCAAGCAGTTGCTGGTGCTGGAACGCATGACCAAGGGCGAGTCGAACAAACAGATCGCCTACACCCTGGAAATCGCCGAAACCACGGTCAAGGCCCATGTCTCGGCGATTCTGCGCAAACTCAATGTGCACAATCGGGTGCAGGCGATTTTGAGTGCCGGGGATATTGATTTCGGGTCTTATCTGCGGCGCTGAAGATCAGGGCAACCTGAAGAACGAGTCGGCCCCATCGTCGGAACGCCGCCCGGACCAAGCCCGCTCCCACAGGATGATCTTTTGTCACAAATTCTGTGTCCATTGAAGATCCCTGTGGGAGCTGGCTTGCCAGCGAAGAGGCCAGCTAACACACCACAAGCCTCAAGGCCTGCCGAGCAAATGACTCATCGCCGTCTTGAGCTTCATCGGCCGCACCGGCTTGTGCATCAGGGTATGCCCCAGCTCGCGGATCTGCTGCTTGAGTTCGTTGCTGTAGTTGGCGGTGATCATCATCGCCGGAATCGCTGAACCACGCCGGGCGTTGATCCGGGCCACGGCATCGACGCCGTTCTTGTCATCGTCCAGGTGATAGTCGGCAATCAGCAAATCCGCTTCGGCGTGATAGTTGTCCACCTGGCGCGCCAGATCCTGCTCCGACAGCGCCGTCACCACCAGGCAACCCCAGCCTTCCAGCAACGTGCGCATGCCGGCGCAAATGGCCGCGTCGTTGTCCAGCACCCACACCCGCGCCCCGCGCAGACGCTCCAGCATCGGCTCGCTCATCAGCAGGCTCGGCAGCGCCTTGGGGGCCGTGGCGCTCAACGGCACCTCGACCGAGAACATCGAACCCTTGCCCGGCCACGAACGCACGTGAATCCGGTGCCCGAGAATCCCGGCAATCTTCTCGACAATCGCCAGCCCAAGCCCCAAACCACGATCCTGGTCGGGACGCTGCACATCGCCGCGCTTGAACTCCTGGAAAATCTCTTCCAGGCGGTTTTCAGCAATGCCCATGCCGCTGTCCCACACCTGGATCGACAGCCGCTGGTGATGACGCCGGCAACCGAGCACCACTCGCCCACTGTAGGTGTAGCGAATGGCATTGCTCAGCAGATTGCGCAGGATCCGCGCCAGCAGTTGAATGTCGCTGCGCACCAGCGCCGAACACCCGATGAAATGCAGTTCCAGACCTTCGCTGCGGGCGACCTGGGTGTATTCTGCCGCGAGGTTTTCCAGCAACTCGCTCAGGGCGAACGGTGCAATGTCGGCCTTGATCACCCCGGCATCCAGCTTGGAAATATCCACCAGGGTACCCAGCAGGTTTTCCACGTCTTCCAGGGAATTGCTGACATTGCGCACCAGCACCGCGTTGGCCACCGGTTCGCGGCGCTCCAGCAGCGCACTGGTGAACAGCCGTGCGGCATTCAGCGGCTGCAACAGGTCGTGGCTGACGGCGGCCAGAAACTTGGTCTTCGACAGGTTGGCCTGTTCGGCTTCGAGCTTGGCCTCGCGCAGGCGTGACTCCACCCGCCGACGCTCGTCGATTTCCCGCAGCAACTGATCATTGAGGGTGGTCAATTCCGCTGTGCGTTCGCGCACCCGCAGTTCCAGATTCTGATAAGCCTGGTGCAAGGCTTCGGCGGTGCGCCGGCGTTCGGTGATGTCACGGATCAGCACGAAGATCCCCACCACTTCGCCGCTGGCCAAGCGATTGGGCACATAGGAGCGCAGCATGTAGCGCTCCTGATTATTGATGTTGATTTCGGCAAATTCGAAGGTCACGCTCTCACCGGCCAGCGCCCGGGCCACATAGGCTTCCAGGCGCTGGTAATGCTGCTCGCTGTGCACTTCGCGCAGGCTCTGCCCGAGCATCACGCCCCGGGGCCAGCAATACCATTCTTCATAGACCTTGTTGGTGAACTCATACACCAGATCGGCATTGAGGTAAGCGATCAGCGCCGGCACATGGTCGGTGATCAGGCGAATCCAGCGCTCGCTTTCGCTGAGGGCTTCGGCATGCTGGTAGCGCTCGGTGATGTCGGTGAAGGTGTTGACGAAGCCACCGGTGGGCAACGGATGGGTGCGGATTTCCAGGACCCGGCCATCATAAAGGCGCTGCTCGCATTCCTGTACCGGGCGCCCGTTGCCATCGCGACTGGCCGGGGTCAGCAGGTTCAGCTCGCTGTCGGCGATCACTTCGGTGAACGGCCGATGGGCCGCCACCGGGGCCAGGCCGCTCAGCTCGAGAAAACGCCGGTTCCACAGTTCCAGGATGCCTTCGGCGTTGACCATGGCCACGCCTTGGGACAGGTTGTCGACCGCCCGTTGCAGCAGATGGGATTTCTGCGCCACGGCTTGTTCGCGGCGCACGGTCTCGCTGAGTTTGACGTCGGTGATGTCGGTGAACAGGATCACCCGCCCGCCTTCCTGGGTCGGCCGTTCGCTGACTTGCAGCCAACGGCCGTCCTGCAGGCGATAGAGCAGGTTTTCATCGGCATGGCCCCGGGGCTCTTCGGTGAACAGCCCGGTGACACTCATCAGCCGCTTGACCTCGGCCAGGCGCATGCCGGCGTTGATCCGCACCCGGCTGTTGCCCCAGAACGCCTTGAAGCGGCTGTTGAACAGCACGATCCGCTGCTCGGCATCGAACAGCACGAAGGCGTCGGAAATGCTCTCGATGGCATCGATCAAATGCCGATGCGCGGTTTCAGCCCGCAAGCGCGCTTCGCTGAGCAAGTGATTGCCCGACTTGAGTTCGGCCATGGCCTGGTTCAGGGCGTCGGTGCGCTCACGCACCTGTTCGGCCAGCACCACCGAATGCTGGAACGCCGCGTAGGGGTCGTTGCCTCGGGTGATACCGGACTCGATCCGTTCGATCAGCGCACTGTTGATCCGCTGCAACTTGTGGTTGTCATGCTGCAGGCTGGCGATTTGCGCCTGCAGCTCAGCGACGTCCAGGGGACCGGTCTCGGGCAATGGCAACCCCGGTGAAGGTCTGGTTGATGTGCATGCCATTGAACTGTTCTCCGTAGGTGTTGAAACCCATCACCCGCTGGTCACGCAAAAAGCCGCCGATCTGCTCCAGGTTTCCGCCGCCTTCCAGTTCCAGGCGCCTGAGAAAACAATCGCAGCCGATGGTCAGCAACAGGTCGCCGAGACGTTCCTGCAAGCCCTCGAACAGGTGTTGCAGGTTGGGCAGCATCGGCCCCGGGGTCATGACCGTGAGAACGATGCCGTTTTCCACCGCGCAATAGAAACTCAGGCTCAGGTCCGGATGCACCTGCTGGATCGCCCGCACGTAATACTGATCGTTGATCCGCACCGCCAGCGGATGCGCGGCGAAGATCCGGTGATCGAGTTCGGCCACCGCTACGCCGATGTGCCGGGCGTACTCCTCGGCGGCGGGTTCGGCATTGAGCTCGAACACCCGGCGCGAGGCGCTGTCAGCCCCGGTGACCACCAGTTTCTCCGCCCGGGGCAGGATGTGGTGAGTGGTGAAGACCTCGAAATCGAGCCAGGTATTGACCAGCACCACCACCGCCGCACCGCTGTGAAACTCGCCATTGAAATAGACATGGGTGTGGGTCAGGTAGTTGTCATCACCGGCCGAGCCGCCGAAATGCGGGATGTCGCCCAAGGCCGCGCTCAAGGCGGCGAGGACCATTTCTTCGCGGCTGGACAGGCCATCAAGCAAGGTAAGGGCAAAGCTGTTGCCCTTGATCGGCGCCACAGTGTTGCTGCGACAGCCACTGACCAGGCGCTCGACCATCTGCTGGGCGTCGATCAGGCTGAAACGCTCCATCTCGCAGATCAGTTCGGCGTCGATGGAGAAATGTCGATGATCGAAGCCCACCGCGGTCACGCAGTTGCGACCGTAGCCCAAGGGGGTGATTTCCCCGGCGCTGGTGCAGCCCACCAGGCGAATGCCGCCGAAGCTTTGCTCCAAGGCCTGGCCCAGCGCCTGCAAGTCGTACTCGGCGGAGCAGAAGAACAGCACGAAGCCCAGATGGGGATGCAACAACTGCCGCGCCAGCTCCTGGGCCACCTGCCCGGCATCGGTGGCCTGGGACATGGCACTGACCACACCTTCACTCTGGACCTGCTGCATCGTCGCCTCCCGCAGGTGCGTGTGTATGAGGGATGAGTGTACGAAGGCTGTGGGGGGCGACCTATGCTACTTGGGTAGCGGTCTGGCGGTTCGATGGGATGAGAGAAGTGTTCGGGATATCCAAGGCACCGCAAATCCCCTGTAGGAGCTGGCTTGCCAGCGAAGGCGGCTTAACATTCAACATTCGTGTTGACTGACACACCGCCTTCGCTGGCAAGCCAGCTCCTACAGGGGACCTGCGTGATGCCAATTCCTCTATTACCAGGTCAACACCGCCCCCACCGCAAAGGTATCGGTGTCTTCGTTCTGCGCACTACTGTCATACCCGTTGATTTCGAACTGGTTGTACTCGGCCACCAACTTGAGGTTGTCGTTGACGTCATGGAACAGCGCAACACCGCGGGTCTCGTAATCCGCGCCGCTGCCGACCACGCCATTGCCGTCGTCCTCGGTCTTGCCATAGGACAAGGCCAGGCGGTTCTTGCCCAGTTTGTAGGAGCCTTGCAGCAGATAGCCGTCGCTGTCGACATTGCGCAGGGTCGGCTCGCCGGCGTTGTTGGTGAAAAACGGATTGATACCCTTGGCCTGGAACCCGGAACCGGTCAGCGACAAGCCACCCATTTTCGCCTGCACGCCATAGCCGACGCCTTTGGAGGTGATCGATTCAACGCTCGAGTCGGTATTGTCCGACGTCTGGTAGCTGCCGTTGACCCAGCTATAAATCTTGGCCCCGGCGAGGTCGAACTGATAGGTGATCTCGCTCTCGGTGCGCGGGTTCTCCTGGTACGCCTTGCCCGTCGGGCTGCTGTCGTTGGTGTCCACCGGGTCCATGATCCCCACGGCCACCCGCAGGCCGTCCATCACCGGCGTGCGGTAGGTGATCTGCGAAGTGGGGAACGGATACGGGTAACCGGTGCCGATGTTGCCGAACGACACCCCGCCACCGTCCACAAGGCCCAGGGTATCGCTGACCTGGCCATAACCGGCGAGCAATTCATCCAGCAATATGTTGGACCGGGCAAACAGGCCGAAGTCCTTGCCGATCAGCACTTCGCCCCATTGCGGGTTGGCTACCGTGCCGTAGAACTGCCGCACATCGATGGCGGTATCGGTGCCGTTGGTTTCGCTGTCGTTGATGGTGACCCAGAACGAGGCGCGGGCGCCGAGCTTGAGGTCATCGACCTGCTTGCCCATGTTGAAGCCCAGGTAGTTGGGCAGAAACCCCATCTTGACCCGCGACTGCCGACGGTCGTACTGCTCGCCGGCGCGGTCGACATCGCTGTTGACGTAGAACGCGTTGACGTAGCCGTCGGTGGAAAACGTGGTCTGGTCCTTGTCGTACAGCATGATCTCGGCCTCGGCCATGGCACTCAAACCGAGGGTCGACAGGCTGGCGAAAAAGGCAGGCAAGTAACGATGTTTGAAGTTCTTATTGTTGTGCATGGCGCGCTCCGCAACGGGGGACTTGATGTCGGAGGCGATTATCGAAAGTGGACCGGCGGCGTCATACGCTGCCTTGGCGCTGGTTTTCAGCTGCTTTGGAGTGGCGGGTACAGCGCGGCGAATTCGATGTAAGACCGCGCGCTGGCAAGGCTCGCCACTTAGGTTGTACACCTGTGGATGCGACTGGCATCCACAGGAACCGTACCCCCTAGGCGCCCGCTCTGTAGAGCATGTAGGCGGCGACCATCACACAGATGCTGGCGAAACCGATCTGCAGGAGCCGGGCCGGGACGCGCGCGCAAAGCTTGCGGCCAATGACCATGCCGACGATGCTGGCGACAATGAACACCACGCCCAAACCGTCGATGCGTACCCCGGCGTGAAACGCACCGATGACGCCGATCGCCGAAATCAGGCTGATCACCATCAAGGAGGTGGCGACGATCCCGCGCATCTGCACGTCGGTCAGTTGCTTGAAGGCCGGGACGATCAGGAAACCGCCGCCCACCCCCAGCAGCCCGGAGACGACCCCGGTCACCGCACCGAGTGCCGCCAGGGTCGCGGTGCATTTGGCGGTCCAGGAAAAGCGTCCGGTCTGCTGGTCGAGCATGCAGTTTTTCTGGCCCCAGTTGGCGTGGCCATGGTCGCTTGGCCCTGGCTCCCGGCGCTCACGGCGCAGCATGCGCCAGGCAACCATGACCATCAGCAGGCTGAACAGGATCATCAGGATCTTTTCCGGCAACTGATGGGCGAAGAAAATGCCCACCGGCGAAAAAATCGCCCCGAGCAAGGCGATCAATAGCGCCGCGCGGTAGCGCACCAGCCCGTGACGCAAACCATCGATGGCGCCGACCGCCGCCGCACTGCCCACCGCAAACAGCGCAACCGGTGCCGCCTGGGTCATGGTCAGACCCAACCCCAGCACCAGGGCCGGCACCGCAAGAATCCCGCCACCGGCTCCGGTCAATCCAAGGACCAGGCCCATCACCACGCCAAAAAAACCTGCCAGCAACATAACGCACTCATGATCCGCAAAAAAAAGCCGGGAACGCCCGGTATCGATTGGATGACAGGATAGAGCCCATACGGTTTTTTTCATTAACAGAATTAATACGGGGGTGGCCAACCCAGGGAAAATGAAACTACCCTCATGATCTGTCCCCCCAAAAATAAGCCACCATGTCCGCCTTGATTGAAGCCTTCCTCGACCCCGCCTCGTCCACTTACAGCTACGTCATCTACGAAGCCGGCGGCGGTCAATGCGCGATCGTCGATCCGGTGCTCGATTACGACCCCGCCGCCGGACGCACCGGCACGACTCAGGCCGACAGGCTCATCGCCTTCGTCCGCCAGCATCAATTGCAGGTGCAATGGCTACTGGAAACCCACGCCCACGCCGATCATCTATCCGCCGCGCCCTATTTGCGCCGGCAACTGGGCGGCAAGATCGCGATAGGTGAGTCCATCGGCAAGGTTCAGGACGTGTTCAAGGCCCTGTTCAACCTGGAAGCGGAATTTGCCGTCGACGGTTCGCAGTTCGATCACCTGTTCGCGCCGGACGAGTCATTCATGATCGGCAACCTCAAGGCCACGGCCCTGCATGTGCCCGGCCACACGCCGGCGGACATGGCCTATCTGGTCGATGGCGAGCAGATTCTGGTGGGCGACACGCTGTTCATGCCGGACGTCGGTACCGCCCGTTGCGACTTCCCCGGTGGCAATGCCAGCCAGATGTTCGCATCGATCCGCAAACTGCTGGCTTTCCCCGCCAGCGTCAGTCTATACGTCTGCCACGATTACCCCACCGAGGGACGTGAATCCCGGTGCATGACCACGGTGGGCGAACAACGCAAACACAATATCCACATCCACGACGGCATCGATGAAGCCGCGTTCGTCGCCATGCGCAACCGGCGCGACGCCGGGCTGGGCATGCCGACGCTGTTGCTGCCGGCGATCCAGGTGAATGTGCGGGCGGGAAATTTGCCGCCGCCGGAAGACAACGGCGTCACCTACCTGAAAATCCCCCTGAACAAACTCTGACCCCCTGTAGGAGCCGGCTTGCCGGCGAAGGCGTCTGCATGGGCGCCGCAAGGCTCGAGGCCGCTTTCGCTGCGGTGCGGCGACCCGACAAGCCAGCTCCTACATGCTGGCCTACGCACCAAAGTTTGTGGTCAACACCAAACCCTGTAGGAGCCGGCTTGCCGGCGAAGGCGTCTTCATGAGCGCCGCAAGGCATGAGGCCGCTTTCGCTGCGGTGCGGCGATCCGACAAGCCAGCTCCTACAAGGGTCTGCGGTGTTACATACCCGGCGGTTTACAGGTCAATTGGCCAGCGTCAACCCATTCGCCGGCAACGGCAGCGCCGTCTTGTACCGCACCTGCTTGAGCGCAAAGCTCGACCGGATGTTCGCCACCCCCGGGACCTTGGTCAGAAAATCCATCATGAAGCGCTCAAGCGACTGAATGGTCGGCACCAGCACCCGGATCAGGTAGTCCGGGTCGCCGGCCATCAGGTAGCACTCCATGACTTCCGGGCGATCCGAGATCGCCTCTTCGAAATGCTGCAAGGCCTCCTCCACCTGTTTCTCCAGGCTGACATGAATGAACACATTCACGTGCAGCCCCAACAGATCAGCATCCAGCAAGGTGACCTGTTCGCGAATCAGCCCCAGTTCTTCCATCGCCTTGACCCGGTTGAAACAGGGTGTCGGCGACAGGTTGACCGAGCGTGCAAGGTCGGCGTTTGTGATCCGCGCATTCTCCTGCAGGCTGTTCAAAATGCCGATATCGGTACGGTCCAATTTGCGCATGAGACAAAAACACCTGTGATTTTATGTTTATGCAGATTTTTTATCCTCAAATGACTGCAAGTGCAACGAAAGACAGAGAAATATTCTCCTTGGCCCGGCCTATGATTGTTGTAGGACAAGAATTCTCCTACAGGAGAATGAAGGTCAGCTCACTACAAGAATTTCACAAAATCGAGCGTAGAAGCCATGAACCAAGCGTACGAACCGCTGCGCCTGCACGTTCCGGAACCTTCGGGCCGTCCAGGGTGCAAAACCGACTTCTCCTACCTGCGTCTGACCGATGCCGGGCTGGCGCGCAAACCCCCGATCGATGTCGAACCCGCCGAAACCGCCGACCTGGCCAAGGGCCTGATCCGCGTGCTCGACGACCAGGGCAACGCCCTCGGCGAATGGGCTGAAGGCGTGCCGTCGCAGATCCTGCGTAAAGGCATGCGCGCCATGCTCAAGACGCGGATCTATGACAACCGCATGGTGGTCGCCCAGCGTCAGAAAAAAATGTCGTTCTACATGCAGAGCCTCGGCGAAGAAGCCATCGGCAGCGGCCAGGCCCTGGCTTTGAACATCGACGACATGTGCTTCCCGACCTACCGCCAGCAAAGCATCCTGATGGCGCGGGACGTGCCGCTGGTGGACCTGATTTGCCAGCTGCTGTCCAACGAGCGCGATCCGCTCAAGGGCCGCCAGTTGCCGATCATGTATTCGGTCAAGGACGCCGGTTTCTTCACCATTTCCGGCAACCTCGCCACCCAGTTCATCCAGGGCGTGGGCTGGGGCATGGCCTCGGCGATCAAGGGCGACACCAAGATCGCTTCGGCCTGGATCGGTGACGGCGCCACCGCCGAATCGGACTTCCACACCGCCCTCACCTTCGCCCACGTCTACCGGGCGCCGGTGATCCTCAACGTGGTCAACAACCAGTGGGCGATTTCCACGTTCCAGGCGATTGCCGGTGGTGAAGCGACCACCTTTGCCGGTCGTGGCGTCGGCTGTGGCATTGCCTCCCTGCGGGTCGATGGCAACGACTTCGTCGCGGTCTACGCGGCTTCTGCCTGGGCTGCCGAACGCGCCCGGCGCAACCTGGGCCCGACCATGATCGAATGGGTCACCTACCGCGCCGGCCCGCACTCCACCTCTGACGATCCGTCCAAATACCGGCCAGCCGATGACTGGAGCTATTTCCCGTTGGGCGACCCGATTGCGCGCCTCAAGCAGCACCTGGTGAAAATCGGCCAGTGGTCCGAAGAGGAACACCTCGCCGTCAGCGCCGAACTGGAAGCCGAAGTGATCGCCGCACAGAAACAGGCCGAGCAGTACGGCACCCTCGCCGGTGGCCAGATCCCGAGCGCCGCGACCATGTTCGAAGACGTCTATAAAGAGATGCCGGAGCACTTGAAGCGCCAGCGTCAAGAGCTGGGGATCTGACATGAACGATCACAACAGCAATATTCAGTTGGATACCGCCATGACCACGACCACCATGACCATGATCCAGGCCCTGCGCTCGGCCATGGATGTGATGCTTGAGCGTGATGACAACGTCGTCGTATTTGGCCAGGACGTGGGCTACTTCGGCGGTGTGTTCCGTTGCACCGAAGGCCTGCAGACCAAGTACGGCACCTCCCGGGTGTTCGACGCGCCGATCTCCGAAAGCGGCATCGTCGGCGTCGCCGTGGGCATGGGCGCCTACGGTTTGCGGCCGGTGGCAGAAATCCAGTTCGCCGACTACGTCTACCCGGCTTCGGACCAGATCATTTCCGAAGCCGCCCGCCTGCGCTATCGCTCGGCCGGCGAGTTCACCGCGCCGATGACCCTGCGCATGCCATGCGGCGGCGGCATTTATGGTGGCCAGACCCACAGCCAGAGCATCGAGGCGATGTTCACCCAGGTCTGCGGCCTGCGCACGGTCATGCCGTCCAACCCTTACGACGCCAAGGGCCTGCTGATCGCCTCCATCGAAAACGATGACCCGGTGATCTTCCTCGAGCCGAAGCGCCTGTACAACGGTCCGTTCGACGGTCACCACGATCGTCCGGTGACCCCGTGGTCGAAACACCCCGCCGCACAAGTGCCGGACGGTTACTACACCGTGCCGCTGGACGTTGCCGCCATCACCCGTCCGGGCAAGGCGGTCACTATCCTGACGTACGGCACCACCGTCTATGTCTCGCAAGTCGCCGCCGAAGAAACCGGCATCGACGCCGAAGTCATCGACCTGCGCAGCCTGTGGCCGCTGGACCTGGACACCATCGTCAAGTCGGTGAAGAAAACCGGACGCTGCGTCATCGTTCACGAAGCGACCCGCACCTGCGGTTTCGGCGCCGAACTGGTGGCCCTGGTGCAGGAACACTGCTTCCACTACCTGGAAGCGCCAATCGAGCGCGTTACCGGCTGGGACACCCCCTACCCACATGCGCAAGAGTGGGCGTATTTCCCAGGGCCGTCCCGAGTGGGCGCGGCGTTGAAACGGGTCATGGAGGTCTGAATGGGCACGCACGTTATTAAAATGCCGGACATTGGTGAAGGCATTGCAGAAGTTGAATTGTCGGTATGGCACGTCAAGGTCGGCGACATGGTTGTCGAGGATCAGGTGCTGGCCGATGTCATGACCGACAAGGCGATGGTCGACATCCCGTCCCCGGTGCATGGCAAGGTGATTGCGTTGGGTGGACAGCCGGGCGAAGTCATGGCCGTGGGCAGCATCCTGATCAGCATTGAAGTCGAAGGCGCGGGCAACGTTAAAGAATCGGCCCAGCCGGCGGTAGCTGCCGTGAAAGAAGTGCCGGTCGTAGCGCCGAAAGTTGCTGCGGCGGTTGAGAGCAAACCAGTTGCGGCACCGCGTCCAGCCGCCGTTTGCCAGGGCCCGATGGTGGCTCGCGAAGCCGATGAGCGCCCGCTGGCCTCCCCGGCCGTGCGCAAACATGCGCTGGACCTGGGCATTCAGTTGCGCCTGGTGCGTGGCACCGGCCCTGCCGGCCGGGTGTTGCACGAAGACCTCGAGACCTATCTGGCCCAGGGTCAGCAACCACAGTCGTCCGCGGCGGCCGCTTACGCCCGGCGTAACGATGAAGAACAGATCCCGGTGATCGGCATGCGCCGCAAGATCGCCCAGCGCATGCAGGATGCCACCCAGCGCGCTGCCCACTTCAGTTATGTCGAGGAAATCGACGTCACCGCCGTGGAAGAGTTGCGCGCGCATTTGAACGAAAAACACGGTGCGACCCGTGGCAAGCTGACCTTGCTGCCGTTCCTGGTCCGCGCCCTGGTCGTCGCCCTGCGCGATTTCCCGCAGATCAACGCCCGTTACGACGACGAAGCCCAGGTCATCACCCGCCTCGGCGCGGTGCACGTGGGCATCGCCACCCAGGCCGACATCGGCTTGATGGTACCGGTGGTGCGTCACGCCGAAGCCCGCAGCCTGTGGGACAGCGCCACGGAAATCTCGCGCCTGGCCACCGCTGCGCGCACCGGCAAGGCCAGCCGCGATGAACTGTCCGGCTCGAGCATCACCCTGACCAGCCTCGGCGCGTTGGGCGGCATCGTCAGCACCCCGGTGCTGAACCTGCCGGAAGTGGCGATCGTCGGCGTGAACAAAATCGTCGAACGGCCGATGGTGGTCAAAGGCCAGATCGTGATTCGCAAGATGATGAACCTTTCCAGCTCCTTCGATCACCGCGTGGTCGACGGCATGGACGCGGCGCAATTCATCCAGGCGGTTCGTGGCTTGCTCGAACAACCTGCCACCTTGTTCGTGGAGTAAGACATGCAGAATTTGAACACCACGCTGCTGATCATCGGCGGCGGCCCTGGCGGTTATGTGACGGCGATCCGTGCCGGACAGCTGGGCATCCCGACCATTCTGGTGGAAAGCGAATCGTTGGGCGGTACTTGCCTGAACATTGGCTGTATTCCGTCGAAAGCCTTGATCCACGTGGCCGAACAGTTCCACCAGACGCAGCACCACAGCCAGCACTCGGCGCTGGGCATCAGCGTATCGGCGCCCACCCTCGACATCGGCAAGAGCGTCGAATGGAAGGACGGCATCGTCGATCGCCTGACCACCGGCGTCTCGGCGCTGCTGAAGAAGAACAAGATTCAGGTGATCCAAGGCTGGGCCAAGGTCATCGACGGCAAGACCATTGAAGTCGGCGACACGCGGATCCAGTGCGAGCACCTGGTGCTGGCCACCGGTTCGAAAAGCGTGAACCTGCCGATGCTGCCGATTGGCGGACCGATCATCTCCTCCACCGAAGCCCTGGCGCCGACTTCCGTGCCAAAACGGCTGGTGGTGGTGGGTGGCGGTTACATCGGTCTGGAGCTGGGGATTGCCTATCGCAAGCTCGGTGCCGACGTCAGCGTGGTCGAGGCGCAAGAGCGGATCCTGCCAGCCTACGACGCGGAACTGACCCAACCCGTGCATGACGAGCTTAAAAAACTCGGCATCAGGCTTTACTTGAAACACAGCGTGCAAGGCTTTGATTCACAAAATAATACGCTGCAAGTTAGTGACCCGAATGGTGACACGCTGAATCTGGAAACCGATCAGGTACTGGTCGCCGTCGGACGTAAACCCAACACCCAGGGCTCGAATCTCGAAGCGCTGAACCTGGATATGAACGGCTCGTCGATCAAAATCGACAACCGCTGCCAGACCAGCATGCGCAACGTGTACGCCATCGGCGACCTGAGCGGCGAACCGATGCTCGCGCACCGGGCCATGGCCCAGGGCGAGATGGTTGCCGAATTGATCAGCGGTAAATCCCGCGAGTTCAATCCGACCGCCATCGCTGCCGTGTGCTTTACCGACCCGGAACTGGTGGTGGTCGGCAAGACGCCGGACGAGGCCAAGGCTGCGGGGCTGGACTGCATTGTGTCGAGCTTTCCGTTTGCGGCAAATGGCCGGGCGATGACCCTGGAATCGAAAAGCGGCTTCGTGCGGGTCGTGGCGCGCCGCGACAATCATGTGATTGTCGGTTGGCAGGCGGTCGGCGTGGGCGTGTCGGAGTTGTCGACTGCGTTTGGCCAGAGCCTGGAAATGGGCGCGCGTCTGGAAGACATCGCCGGGACGATCCATGCACATCCGACCTTGGGCGAAGCGGTGCAGGAAGCGGCGTTGCGGGCGTTGGGGCATGCGCTGCACATGTGATCATCGAGATGGTTGGCGTGGCTGATGGCCCCTTCGCGGGCAAGCCCGCTCCCACAGGGATCCAGGGTGTTTGCAGGGTCTATGGCAAACACAGATCGAATGTGGGAGCGGGCTTGCTCGCGAATTCTTGAGGGCGACATCATTTATATGCCAATCACCCGATAGTCCGGGCTGCGAAAAGGGCCCGGAATGAAGTATTGTTGTCCCCATCCAGAAAAACGTCAGAAGCCTTGAACCGTTTCGGCGGTTGTTAAGCGATAGAGGGTGTCATGGGTAACGAAAGCATCAATTGGGACAAGCTGGGTTTTGACTACATCAAGACAGACAAGCGCTATTTGTCGCACTGGCGTAATGGCGAGTGGGACATAGGCACCCTGACCGAAGACAACGTGCTGCACATCAGCGAAGGCTCCACTGCCCTTCACTATGGCCAGCAATGCTTCGAAGGCCTGAAGGCCTATCGGTGCAAGGACGGCTCGATCAACCTGTTCCGCCCGGACCAGAACGCCGCGCGCATGCAACGCAGCTGCGCGCGCCTGCTGATGCCGCAGGTGTCCACCGAGCAGTTCATCGAAGCCTGCAAGGACGTGGTCCGCGCCAACGAGCGTTTCATCCCGCCTTACGGCACCGGCGGCGCGCTTTACCTGCGTCCGTTCGTGATCGGCGTGGGTGACAACATCGGCGTGCGTACCGCCCCCGAGTTCATCTTCTCGATCTTCTGCATCCCGGTCGGCGCCTACTTCAAGGGCGGCCTGACCCCGCACAATTTCCTGATCTCCAGCTACGACCGCGCAGCCCCACAAGGCACCGGTGCGGCCAAGGTCGGTGGCAACTACGCCGCCAGCCTGATGCCGAACTCCCTGGCCAAGAAGGCGCACTTTGCCGACTGCATCTACCTGGACCCGATGACCCACACCAAAATCGAGGAAGTCGGTTCGGCCAACTTCTTCGGGATCACCCACGACGACAAGTTCGTCACCCCGAACTCGCCGTCGGTGCTGCCGGGCATCACCCGCCTGTCGTTGATCGAACTGGCCAAGTCCCGTCTGGGCCTGGAAGTGATCGAAGGCGACGTGTTCATCGACAAGCTGTCCGACTTCAAGGAAGCCGGCGCCTGCGGGACTGCCGCCGTGATCACGCCGATCGGCGGCATCAGCTACAACGACAAGCTGCACGTGTTCCACAGCGAAACCGACGTCGGCCCGATCACCCAGAAGCTTTACAAAGAGCTGACGGGCGTACAGACCGGCGACGTCGAGGCGCCGGCGGGCTGGATCGTCAAGGTTTGATCTGACGACACAGTTCCTTGGCGCAAAAAAAGCCCGGCCATCGTTTTGATGGCCGGGCTTTTTTATGGTTGCCCAATTACAGGGCGACTGGGCGGGCGCCATCGCGAGCAAGCTCGCTCCCACATTTGATGTGTGAACGCCGCAGATCCGTGTGGGAGCGAGCTTGCTCGCGATGGCGATTTGATGAACGACACATCAGGCGAGAGAATCAGGCAGGCGTCGGCAACCACAACCTGAACCGGGCCCCGCCCAGCGGCGATGCCTCGACGGTCAGCGTTCCACCCTGGGCCTCCAGTGCCCGGCGACTGATCGCCAATCCCAGGCCAAAACCGCCCGTGGCGCGATCCCGGCTGCGGTCCAGGCGATAGAACGGCTCGAAAATCCGCTCACGTTCATCGTCGGGAATACCGATGCCATCGTCGTCGACCCAGATCTCACAGCCCTTGGGGCCAACCTGTACACCGATCTGAATCCGTTTTTCGCAGTAGCGCATGGCATTGCGCAGCAGGTTCTGCAAGGCGCGGGCGGTCAGGCGCGGGTCGAGGCTGAAGCGTTCGAGTTGGCCGTGGAGCAATACATCGATGACGATGTTCGGCGATTCCAGCTCTTCGTCGACGCTGCCAAGGATGCTGTCGATGAATTCATCCAGCGAGACGTCGACCCGCTCTGGCAGCCGCGCCGGGTTTTGCAGGCGGCTGTAGGACAGCAACTCCAGCACCAGCTCATCGAGTTCACGGATGTGATCCACCAGGCCTTGCAGGCGCTCGCGGCTGGCGGCCGGCAGGTCATCCGACAGGGCCAGGGCCAAACCGAAATCCAGGCGCGTCAGGGGCGTGCGCAATTCGTGGGAGACGGCATTGAGCAAGTCCCGCTGCTGGTTGAGCAGGTTCTCGATGTCGCCGGCCATGGTGTCGAACACATTGGCCAGGCTGCCGATGTTGGAGCTGGCGGAGATCTGCGTGCGCTCGCTCAACTGGCCCTTGCCGAAGCGTTCCGCCGTGCCCTTGAGGCGTTCCAGGTCGCGCCAGTGCGGGCGCAGCCACAGCAACAGGCAGGCAAGCATGGTCGCGCCGATCAGCACGTTGATGCTCCAGTACAGCAAACTGACGTCCGTCGGGTCCGGCGGCACCACCATTTTCACCACCGTGCGCTCGTTCAGCGGCGACACCGCCAGGGTGCGCCAGCCCCAGTCGCCAATGCGCACGATGTTCTCGCCGCGCTGCAGACGTTGCCGTTCATCGAGGGTGAAGTCGGCATCGTCGTTGCCGCTCAGCACGATGTGCAGCGGCTGGAACTCCCTGTCCATTTCCGCCGCCAAAGCCGGCCATTGCGCCGGGGGCACGGAATGGAACTGTTTGACGATGAGGGTCTGCAGGCCTCGGGAATAGTCGAGGTTGTAGGTGAGGAAACGCTCGTGAAAGACCTTGATCACCAGGTCCGGCACCAGGTAGATCGCCGCGCTGAACGAGACGATGGTCACCAGGTACAGGCGAAAGAGGATTCTGAACATCGGCTCAGCATTCCCACTCGGAACGGCTGAACAGGTAGCCCTTGCCCCAGACCGTCTTGATCTTGCGCGCCTCGCCGGCGCAATCGCCGAACTTGCGCCGCAACTTGGAAATCGCCACGTCCACCGAGCGGTCGGTGCCGTTGAACTCGATGCCGCGCAGGCGTTGCAGGATCTGGTCACGGCTGAGCACTTCACCGGCATGCCGGGCCAGCACCACCAGCAGGTTGTATTCGCCGCTGGACAGTTCGACCAGTTGCTCGCGCCAGGTCACGGTGCGTTCGGACAGGTCGATGCACAGATTGCCCATGAGGATACGGTCATTGGCGGCCTGCGGTTCGCCGAGGCTGCTGCGCCGCAGCAACGTCCGCACCCGGGCCAGCAGCACCCGCGGCTCGCAAGGCTTGGTGACGTAGTCGTCGGCGCCCATCTCCAGGCCCAGCACCTGGTCGTGGCTGTCGTCGCGGGCGGTGAGCATCAGGATCGGCAGCGTCGCCGAATCGGCGCGCAGCAATCGACAGACTTGCAGGCCGTCGAGCCCCGGCAGCATCAGGTCGAGGATCACCAGGTCGGGCGGATCGACCCGGGCCCGTTCGCACACGTGGTCGCCGCGGCCGATCACGCTGACGCAGTAGCCGTTGCGTTCAAGGTAGCTGGCGATCAGTTCGGCGAGGGCGGTGTCGTCTTCGACCAGGAGGATGTTGGGCATGGGGGTGTTCCAGAATGTGCTGTGGCGCCTGTGCCGGCCTCATCGCGGGCAAGCCCGCTCCCACAGTGGTCGGTGGCGTTCACAAAATCTGTGTCCACCTCAGATCCCTGTGGGAGCGGGCTTGCCCGCGATGGCGGCCTGACAGGCGCAAAAAAGTCTCAAGCTGCAAAGGATATACGCCCTCACCCACCCCCGTGCAAAACCCTTACACAATTTCACACAGCACCTACAAAGCTTAACCGATACCTTCCCCGCCTCCCCGTAGGATGGCGGGGTCATTATTGGGGTTATTACATGTCAAACAACCTGCTTGCCAAGCTCAGCCTGATCGCACTGACCTTGACGCTGAGCGCTTGCGAAAAGGCCGCGACTGCCGACGAGCAGGCGCCACTGGCCACGGTTCGTATCGAAACCCTCTCGACCCGGCCACTGTCGATCAGCAGCGAACTGAGCGGGCGCATTGCCGCACCGCGCATCGCCGAAGTCCGCGCCCGGGTGGCAGGCGTGGTGCAGCAACGGACCTTCCGTGAAGGCAGCGACGTGAAACAGGGCGATGTGCTGTTCCGCATCGACCCGGCACCGTTCAAGGCAGACCTGGACAGCGCCGAGGCCGCGTTGCGCAAGGCCGAGGCCAATGCCTTCCAGGCGCGCCTGCAAGAGCAGCGCTACGCCCAGTTGATCGAAGGCAATGCCATCAGCGGCCAGGACTACGACAACGCCCGGGCCGCCGTACGCCAGACCGCGGCCGACGTCGCCGCTAACCAGGCCGCGGTGCAGCGGGCGAAACTGAACCTGGGTTACGCCACCGTCACCGCACCGATTTCCGGGCGCATCGGCCGCGCGCTGGTCACCGAAGGCGCGCTGGTCGGGCAGAACGAAACCACGCCGCTGGCCTTGATCCAGCAACTGAACCCGATTCACGCCGACCTCACCCAGTCGACCCGTGAACTCAACGACCTGCGCCGCGCCTTCCGCTCCGGTCAGTTGCAGCAGGTCGGCCAGGGCCAGGCCAAGGCCACGCTGATCCAGGACGACGGCAGCCTCTATCCGTTGCCGGGCAAGTTGCTGTTCACCGACATCACGGTCGACCCGGGCACCGGCCAGATTATCCTGCGCAGCGAATTCCCCAACCCGGACCTCGATTTGCTGCCGGGCAGTTTCGTTCGCGTGCGCCTGGAACAAGCGGTCAATGAGCAGGGTATCAGCGTGCCGCAACGGGCCATTCAGCGCGACAGCGCCGGCATCCCCCAGGTGCTGTTGCTCGACGCCGAACAACGGGTCGGCCAACAGCCGGTGGAACTGGGCCCCGTGCAGAACGATCGCTGGATCGTCACCGGCGGCCTCAAGGCCGGCGACCGCATCGTCGTTGAAGGCCTGCAACACGCCAGGCCTGGCGAGAAAGTGCAGATCGACGACACCCCTCTTCCCCTTGCCCAGGCTTCTGGTCAGTAAGCAGGACGCTTTTTTATGCCGCAGTTCTTTATCGATCGCCCGGTGTTCGCCTGGGTGGTCGCCCTGTTCATCCTGCTGGCCGGTGCCCTGGCCATCCCGCAGTTGCCGGTGGCGCAGTACCCCGACGTCGCCCCGCCGCAGATCGAAATCTACGCCGTATACCCGGGCGCTTCGGCGCAGACCGTGGACGAAAGCGTGGTCAGCCTGATCGAGGAAGAGCTCAACGGCGCCGATCACCTGTTGTATTTCGAGTCGCAAAGTAGCCTCGGCAGCGCGACGATCAAGGCCACTTTTCAGCCGGGCACCAATCCGGAGATGGCCCAGGTCGATGTGCAGAACCGCCTGAAAGTCGTCGAATCGCGCCTGCCGCAGGCGGTCACCCAGCAGGGTTTGCAGGTGGAGAAAGTCTCGGCCGGTTTCCTGCTGCTGATCACCCTGACCTCCAGCGACGGCAAACTCGACGAGGTGGCGCTCAGCGATTACCTGGCGCGCAATGTGATGAACGAGATCAAGCGCCTGGACGGGGTCGGCAAGGCCCAGCTCTATGGCGCGGAACGAGCCATGCGCATCTGGATCGACCCGCGCAAACTCATCGGCTTCAACCTGACCCCGGCCGACGTCAACGCCGCCATCGTCGCGCAGAACGCCCAGGTGTCGGCTGGCAGCATCGGCGACCTGCCGACCCGCAGCACCCAGGAAATCACCGCGACCATTGTGGTCAAAGGTCAGTTGTCGACCCCGGAGGAGTTCGCCGACATCGTGCTCAAGGCCAACCCCGACGGGTCCACCGTGCGCATCGGTGATGTGGCGCGGGTCGAAATCGGCAGCCAGGAATACCAGTTCGGCACGCGCCTGAACGGCAAGCCATCGACCGCTGTCAGCGTGCAATTGGCCCCCGGCGCCAATGCCCTGAGCACCGCGACTCTGGTGCGGGCCAAGATGGATGAACTGGCGCGCTACTTCCCGGCCAACGTCGAATACAAGATCCCGTACGACACCTCGCCCTTCGTCAAGGTCTCGATCACCAAGGTGGTCTACACCCTCGTCGAAGCGATGGTGCTGGTGTTCGCGGTGATGTTCCTGTTCCTGCAAAACATCCGCTACACGCTGATTCCGACCCTGGTGGTGCCGGTGGCGCTGATGGGCACCTTCGCGACCATGTTGGCCCTGGGTTTCTCGATCAACGTGTTGACCATGTTCGGCATGGTCCTGGCGATCGGCATCCTGGTGGACGACGCGATCGTGGTGGTCGAGAACGTCGAACGGATCATGGTCACCGAAGGTCTGTCGCCCAAGGAGGCGACGCGCAAGGCGATGCGGCAGATCACCGGCGCGATCATCGGCATCACCCTGGTGCTGGTGGCGGTGTTCATTCCCATGGCGTTCATGCAGGGCTCGGTCGGGGTGATCTACCGGCAGTTCTCCTTGTCGATGGCCACCTCGATCCTGTTCTCCGCGTTCCTCGCCCTGACCTTGACCCCGGCACTGTGCGCCACCTTGCTCAAGCCGATCGCGAAAGGCGAGCATCATGAAAAACGCGGGTTCTTCGGCTGGTTCAACCGGCGTTTTGAACAATTGACCGTACGCTATCAGGGCTGGGTTGCCCATGCGTTGAAGCGCACGGGCCGCTACCTGTTGATCTACGGCGTGCTGTTGATCGGCCTGGGTATTTGCTTCAGTCGCCTGCCCTCCTCGTTCCTGCCGGTGGAAGACCAGGGCTACACCATCACCGACGTGCAACTGCCGCCGGGCGCGAGCAAGAACCGCACGGTGCAGGTGGTCGAACAGATCGAAGCGCACAACGCCACTGAACCCGGGGTTGGCGACAGCACGGTGATACTTGGCTTCAGTTTTTCCGGCAGCGGCCAGAACGCGGCGCTGGCGTTCACCACGCTCAAGGATTGGTCCGATCGCGGCAGCGACGACTCGGCCAGTTCAATCGCCGAGCGCGCCAATATCGCCCTCAGCCAGATCAAGGACGCCGTGGCCTTCGCCGTCCTGCCGCCACCCGTGGACGGTCTCGGCACCTCCAGCGGTTTCGAGTTCCGCCTGCAGGATCGGGGCGGCCTCGGCCATGCCACGCTGATGCAGGCGCGCACCGAGCTGCTCGAGGCCGCCGAGAAAAGCCCGATCCTGATGAACGTCCGGGAAAGCGCCCTGGCCGAAGCGCCTCAGGTGCAACTGGAAGTCGACCGCAAACAGGCTAACGCGTTGGGGGTGTCCTTTGCCGATATTGGCAGCGTGCTGTCCACCGCGGTCGGTTCCGCCTATATCAACGACTTCCCCAATCAAGGGCGGATGCAACGGGTGGTGGTCCAGGCCGAAGGCGATCAGCGCAGCCAGGTTGCCGACCTGCTGAAGATCCATGTGCGCAACAGCAATGGAAACATGGTGCCGCTGTCGGCCTTCGTCCAGGCCAGGTGGACGCAAGGCCCGGCCCAGTTGACCCGCTACAACGGCTACCCGGCCATCAGCATTTCCGGCGAACCGAAACCCGGCCACAGCACCGGTGAAGCCATGGCCGAAATCGAACGGCTGGTGGCGCAAGGGCCCGCAGGCTTGGGTCAGGAATGGACCGGTCTGTCGTTGCAGGAACGCCTGTCCGGCAGTCAGGCGCCGATCCTGCTCGGGTTATCGCTGCTGATCGTGTTCCTGTGCCTGGCGGCGCTGTATGAAAGCTGGTCTATCCCCACCTCGGTGTTGCTGGTGGTGCCGCTCGGCGTGCTCGGCGCGGTACTGGCCGTAACCCTGCGCGGGATGCCCAACGACGTGTTCTTCAAGGTCGGACTGATCACCATCATCGGCCTGTCGGCGAAGAACGCGATCCTGATCATCGAATTCGCCAAGAGCCTGTATGACGAAGGCCACGACCTGATCGACGCCACGCTGCAAGCGGCGCGCCTGCGGTTGCGGCCGATCGTCATGACCTCCCTGGCCTTCATCCTCGGCGTGGTGCCGCTGGCGATTGCCACGGGTGCCAGTTCAGCGAGCCAGCAGGCCATCGGCACGGGCGTGATCGGCGGGATGATCACCGCGACGCTGGCGGTGCTGTTTGTACCGGTGTTTTTCGTGGTGGTGATGAAGCTGGTGCGCAAGCGCCATAAAGAGAACTAACCCACAACACATCCCCCTGTAGGAGCTGGCTTGCCAGCGAAGGGGCCCTCGAATATTGCATCGTTCTCGAGGCCGCCTTCGCTGGCAAGCCAGCTCCCACAGGGGGATGTGTGTGCCTCACGTCTGTGGTGCTAAGGTATTTGCATACCATGGCCCATTGAGTTCACATGCCCCTCCTCGCCCGCACCCACCCGCGCCTGACCGCTGCCGCCACACTCGGCATT
>Ga0247818_10000162_pt1 | contig 38992 bp, 14 predicted proteins | sample 13C_Glucose_Day1_FD_192424 | JGI IMG/M metagenome (GOLD analysis project Ga0247818, IMG submission 192424) | Soil microbial communities from agricultural site in Penn Yan, New York, United States - 13C_Glucose_Day1 | ecosystem: Environmental > Terrestrial > Soil > Agricultural land | place...
GGCCTACATGATCGAAGACAGCGGCGTGCCGCTGTTGCTGACCCAGGCGCATCTGCTCGATGCCTTGTCATTGAACGGGCAGGTGCAAACCCTGTTGCTTGAGGCATCGCTGGAGGGCTTCGCCAGCCACAATCCGGACGTGGCGGTCACCGGTGAAAACCTCGCCTATGTGATTTACACCTCAGGCTCCACCGGCAAACCGAAAGGTGCCGGCAACCGTCATGTCGCCCTGACCAACCGTCTGTGCTGGATGCAACAGGCCTATGAGATCGGCGCGGGCGACAGCGTGCTGCAGAAGACGCCGTTCAGCTTTGACGTTTCGGTGTGGGAGTTCTTCTGGCCACTGATGACCGGCGCACGGCTGGTCGTCGCAGCGCCGGGCGATCACCGCGATCCAGCCAAACTGGTGGCGTTGATCAAGCGCGAACACATCACCACGCTGCACTTTGTGCCGTCGATGTTGCAGGCCTTCCTGCAGGACGCCGACGTTGCCACGTGCGCCAGCCTGCAACGCATCGTGTGCAGCGGCGAAGCGCTGCCGGCGGACGCGCAACAGCAAGTCTTCGCCAAACTGCCAACGGCCGGGCTTTATAACCTTTACGGCCCGACGGAAGCCGCCATCGACGTCACGCACTGGACGTGTGTGGAGGAGGGCCGCGACAGCGTGCCGATCGGACGGCCGATTGCCAACCTCGGCTGCTACATCCTTGACGATAACCTCGAACCGGTGCCGACCGGTGTGCTCGGCGAGTTGTACCTGGCGGGCGTCGGTCTGGCGCGGGGTTACCACCAGCGTCCGGCGCTGACCGCCGAACGTTTTGCCGTCAGCCCCTATGGCGATGGCGAGCGGATCTACCGCACCGGTGACCTGGCGCGTTACCGCGCCGACGGCGTGATCGAATACGCCGGCCGGATCGACCATCAGGTCAAGCTGCGCGGCTTGCGTATCGAGCTCGGTGAAATCGAAGCGCGTCTGCTGGAGCATGGCAACGTCCGTGAAGCGGCGGTGCTGGTGATCGACGGCAAGCTGCTGACCGCTTACGTGGTGTTGAACGAAGAAAGCGCGGACTGGCGCGACGCCCTGATGCGGCATCTGCACGCCGGACTGCCGGAGTACATGGTGCCCAATCAGTGGCTGAATCTTGCGCAGATGCCGTTGAGTCCCAATGGCAAGCTGGATCGCAAGGCGCTGCCGAAACCTGAATCGGGGGCGGGCAAGGCCGAATACATCGCGCCGCGCAATGCGCTGGAGCAGCGTATCGCTGCGGTGTGGGCCGATGTACTGAAGCTGCCGCGAGTCGGGCTGGGCGATAACTTCTTTGAACTGGGTGGCGATTCGATCATTTCGATTCAGGTGGTGGCCCGTGCCCGTCAGGCCGGCATCCGCTTTACCCCCAAAGACTTGTTCCAGTACCAGACCGTCCAGGCGCTGGCGGGTGTGGCGACGCTGGGCGATGGCGCGGGGCAGATCGATCAGGGCCCGGTCGGCGGCGCTACGCCGCTGCTGCCGTTCCAGCAGTGGTTCTTCGCGACAGACATTGCCGAGCGTCACCACTGGAACCAGTCGGTGATGCTCAAGCCGGCCATCAGCATCGAGGCCGATGCACTTGAGCAAGCCTTGCAAGCGTTGGTCGAGCATCACGATGCCTTGCGCCTGTCGTTCACTGAAACCACCGACGGCTGGACCGCGAATCACCACGCAACAACGGTTCGGCACAACCTGCTGATGCAGGCTTCAGTCAGCGATGAACAACAGTTGCAGGCCGCCTGCCTGGCAGCGCAGCGCAGCTTCGACCTGGCGCAAGGCCCGCTGTTGCGTGGCTTGCTGGTGACTGTGGGCGATGGTTCGCAACGCTTGCTGCTGGCGGTGCACCACCTGGTGGTGGACGGTGTGTCCTGGCGGATTCTGCTGGAAGATCTACAAAGCGCTTATCAGCAGCGCATCGACGGCAAGCCCCTGGTTCTGCCGGCCAAGACCAGCGCCTTCAAGCACTGGGCAGAACGTTTGCAACAGCACGCGCCACGACTCGCGGGTGAACTCGAGCTGTGGCGTACACAACTGGCCGATGCGCCGGTCGACCTGCCGTGCATCAATCCGCAGGCCAGTCTGCAAAACCGCGATGCGCACACCGTACAGACACGCCTCGATCAAGCGCTGACCCGACAACTGCTGCAACAGGCGCCGGCGGCGTATCGCACTCAGGTCAATGACTTGCTGATGACCGCGCTGGCCCGAGTCATCTGTCGCTGGACGGGGCAGGCTTCGACCTTGATTCAGCTGGAAGGGCACGGTCGTGAAGACCTGTTCGACGACCTTGACCTGAGTCGCAGCGTCGGCTGGTTCACCAGTCTGTTCCCGGTGCGCCTGACCCCGACTGCGTCGGTCGACGGTTCGATCAAGCAGATCAAGGAACAGTTGCGGGCGATTCCCGGCAAGGGCCTGGGCTTCGGCGTGCTGCGTTACTTCGGTGATGAAGCGACCCGCCGTGAGCTGGCGGCGCTGCCGACACCGCGCATCACGTTCAACTACCTCGGACAATTCGACCGCCAGTTCGATGACGGCGCGCTGTTCGCCCCGGCCCGCGAAAAGGCCGGGGACGAACAGAGCCCGTTGGCGCCACTGGGCAACTGGCTGGAACTCAATGGTCAGGTTTACGCGGGCGAGTTGACTCTGGGCTGGACGTTCAGCCGCGAGATGTTCGATGAAGCCACCATTCAGCGACTGGCCGATGAGTACGCGATCGAACTGGCGGCGCTGATCGAGCATTGCTGCGCTGCACAGAACGCCGGCGTCACGCCGTCGGACTTCCCGTTGGCGCCGCTCGACCAGCAACAGCTCGATGCCTTGCCGGACGCCGGTGCCGAGGTCGAAGACATCTACCCGTTGTCGCCGATGCAACAGGGCATGTTGTTCCACAGCCTGTACGAACAGGGTTCGGGGGATTACATCAACCAGATGCGCGTCAGCGTCGAAGGCCTCGATCCCGAGCGTCTGCGTCAGGCCTGGCAGGGCGCCGTTGATCGCCATGGGATTCTGCGCACGCGTTTTGTGTGGATTTCCGAGCAGGAGCAGCCGCTGCAAATCGTCCAGCGTCAGGCCGAGTTGCCGTTCAGCCTGCATGACTGGCGAGGTCGCGCTGACCTGACGGGGGCGCTCGACGTGCTGGCACAGGAGCAACTGCAACAAGGCTTCGACCTGTTGCAGGCGCCACTGCTGCGTCTGGTGCTGGTCCGCACTGACGATGACCGCTTTGAGATGATCTACACCAGCCATCACATTCTCATGGACGGCTGGAGCAACTCGCAGTTGCTCGGCGAAGTGATGCAGCGCTACGCCGGTGAAACCCCGGCCGCGCCGGTGGGCCGTTATGGCGATTACATTGGCTGGCTGCAGCGTCAGGACGGTCAGGCCAGCGAGCGATTCTGGACTGAGCGTCTGGCCGACCTGGATGAGCCGACCCACCTGGCCCGCAGCTGCCTCGATACGCTGGCGACCGCCGGGCAGAGCGGTTACGACCAGCAGACCCGTTGGCTGGACCGTGAGCAGACTCAACGTCTGGGGGCGTTCGCCCGTCAGCACAAGGTCACCCTCAATACCGTGGTGCAGGCCGCCTGGTTGTTGCTGTTGCAGCGTTACACCGGGCAACCGACCGTGGCGTTCGGCGCTACGGTCGCCGGGCGTCCGGCCGAGCTGCCAGGTGTCGAGCAACAGATCGGTTTGTTCATCAACACCTTGCCGGTGATCGCCACCCCGCGTGTCGAGCAATCCCTCGGTGAGTGGCTGCAAACGGTGCAGGCGCTGAACCTGGCCATGCGCGAATTCGAATACACGCCACTGGCGGACATTCAGCGCTGGTCCGGGCAACGCGGCGAAGGCTTGTTCGACAGCCTGCTGGTGTTCGAGAACTACCCGGTGTCGGAGGCGTTGAACAACGGTGCGCCGCAAGGCTTGCGTTTCGACCAGGCACGCAGCCAGGAACAGACCAACCTGCCGTTGACGGTGCTGGTGGACCTGAGCGACAGCCTGTCGTTGCAATTGGCCTATGCCCGGCAGCATTTCAGCGCTGCGCAGATCGAGCAGATCGCCGGCCACTTGCAGCACCTGTTGCAGCAAATGGCCGACTCGCCCGCGCAACGTCTGCTGGCCGATCTGAGCCTGTTCGATGCCGCACAACAACAGGCGACGCTGCACGACTGGAACCGTGCGCCAGCCACCTTTGCCCAAACCCGCACCCTGCCACAGCTGATCGAAGCACAGGTGCGTCGCGCACCGCAGGCGATTGCCGTGAGTCTGGGCGAGGAGCAATTGAGCTACGGCGAACTCAACGCCCGTGCCAACCGTCTGGCTCATGCCCTGATCGCGCGGGGTGTCGGTGCCGATGTGCTGGTGGGTCTGGCTGCCGAGCGATCCATCGAAATGATCGTCGGCCTGGTCGCCATCCTCAAGGCTGGCGGGGCTTACCTGCCGCTGGATCCGCAGTACCCGGCCGAACGTCTGCAGTACATGATCGAGGACAGCGGCATTGCCCTGCTGCTGATGCAGCCGGGTGTGCTCGATCACCTGGAGGTTGCCGAGAGCGTTGAAACCCTGCTGTTGGGTGATGACAGCCGCTGGCAGGATCAATTGGCAACCGACCCGCAGGTCTGGGCCGACAGCGCCAGCCTCGCTTACGTGATCTACACCTCGGGCTCCACCGGCAAACCGAAAGGTACGCTGCTGGCTCACGACAACGTGCTGCGCCTGTTCGAGGCAACAGAGCCTTGGTTCAGCTTCGGTGCCGAGGATCGCTGGACGCTGTTCCACTCCTACGCGTTTGACTTCTCGGTCTGGGAAATCTTCGGCGCACTGCTGCATGGCGGGCGTCTGGTGATCGTGCCGCACAGCGTCAGCCGCTCACCGCAGGAGTTCCATGCGCTGCTGTGCCGCGAGCGGATCACCGTGCTCAACCAGACGCCGTCGGCATTCAAGCAACTGATGCAGGTCGCTTGCGACGCGCCCCAGGATCCGCAACTGTCGTTGCGTTACGTGGTGTTTGGCGGTGAAGCGCTGGAAGTACGCAGCCTGCGCCCATGGTTCGAACGCTTCGGCGATACCGCGCCACAGCTGATCAACATGTACGGCATCACCGAAACCACGGTTCATGTGACTTACCGTCCGTTGACCCTGGCCGATCTCGAACAGGACGCCGGCAGCCCGCTGGGCGAGCCGATCCCGGACCTGGGCTGGTACGTGCTCGACGCCGACCTGAAACCGGTGGCCAAGGGCTGCATCGGCGAGTTGCACGTCAGCGGCGCCGGGCTGGCACGCGGTTATCTCAAGCGTGCCGACCTCAGCGCCTTGCGTTTCGTGCCCAACCCGTTCGGGGGCGACGGTGCGCGGCTGTATCGCACCGGTGACCTGGCGCGCTATCGCGCCGATGGCCGGATCGAGTACGCCGGGCGCATCGACCATCAGGTGAAGATCCGTGGTTTCCGGATCGAGCTGGGTGAGATCGAGGCGCAACTGTTGGCACTGCCGCAAATCCGTCAGGCCGTGGTGCTGGATCAGCCAGGCGCCGGCGGCGTGCAGCTGGTGGCGTATCTGGTGGCCGATCAGTCGGTCGAACTCGACCAACAGGGCCAGTGGCGTGAGCTCCTGCGCCAGGCGCTCAAGCACAACCTGCCGGATTACATGGTGCCGGCGCACCTGTTGCTGCTCGACAGCCTGCCGCTGACCGCCAACGGCAAGCTTGACCGCAAGGCCCTGCCACAACCGGACGCCAGCCTGCTGCAAAACAGCTATGTGGCGCCTGATAGTGAACTGCAACAGCAGATCGCCGGGGTCTGGGCCGACGTCTTGAAACTGGAGCGGGTCGGCCTGACGGACAATTTCTTCGAACTCGGCGGCCATTCGTTGCTGGCCACCCAGGTGGCCCTGCGTCTGCGCGAGTTGCTGGGCTTCGACGTGCCGTTGGCCAGCCTGTTCGCCAGTGCCGATCTGGCGGCTTTCAGCGACGCCGTACAAGCCCTGCAACCCGATTTGCAGCCCGTTCATGATGTTTTGGCTAAATCCTTGGAGGCTCTCAATCGTTTATCAGCAGATGAACTTGAAAAACTGATTTCCTGAGAGGACCACGGCATGCAGCAGTTGATTGAATCGGTAGGCGCGCTTTCTCCCGAGAAACGCAAGGCGCTGGCGATTCTACTGGGCAAACAGGGCATTAACCTTTATGGCATCGCGCCGATTTTTCGGCGCACCGAAGGTGAACCGCTGCTTTTGTCTTATGCCCAGGAGCGGCAGTGGTTTCTCTGGCAGATGGAGCCGGACAGCGCGGCGTACCACATTCCCACGGCGTTGCGCTTGCGCGGTGCCCTGGACATGGCGGTACTGCAGCGCAGTTTCGATACGCTGATCGAGCGTCACGAGAGTCTGCGCACCGGGTTTGCCCGAGGTGATCAGGACAAGGCCATTCAGCTGATCAAGGCGCCGTTTGCCTTGCAGATCGAGGTTCGCGAGCTGGAGGGCGAAGTCGATGAGCCGCGTTTGCGCGCGGCCATCGAAGCCGAAATTGCCCGCCCGTTCGATCTCGAACAGGACACCTTGCTGCGCGTCTGCCTGCTGCGGCTGGCACCGGACGATCACGTTCTGGTGATGGTGCAACATCACATCATTTCCGATGGCTGGTCGATGCAAGTGATGGTCGGCGAACTGATCGAGCTCTATGCCGGGTTCAGTCAGGGCGCACCGGCCACGCTGGCACCGTTGCCGATCCAGTACGCCGATTTCGCCCAGTGGCAACGCAGCTGGATGGACGCCGGTGAGCGCGAACGGCAATTGAGCTATTGGGTCGAGCATCTGGGTTCGGATCCGGGCGTGCTGGAACTGCCGGCCGATCACCCGCGCCCGCTGGTGCAAAGCTATCGCGGTGCACGTCTGGATATGCAGCTGGACGCCGCGTTGAGCAAAGGCCTGCAAGATCTTGCGCGTCGTGAAGGCGTGACGATGTTCATGCTGTTGCTGGCAGCGTTCCAGACCTTGCTGCATCGCTACAGCGGTCAGGACGACATTCGCATCGGCGTGCCGATTGCCAACCGCAACCGTGCGGAAACCGAAGGGCTGATCGGCTTTTTCGTCAACACCCAGGTCTTGCGTACCACCCTCGACAGCAGCATGACGTTCAGCGCCTTGCTGGCCCAGGCCAGGCAATCGGCGCTGGGCGCGCAGGCGCATCAGGATCTGCCGTTCGAGCAATTGGTCGAAGCCTTGGCGCCAGAACGCAGCCTGAGCCGCAGCCCGTTGTTCCAGGTGATGTTCAACCACCAGAGTGGCGCGCGGCAGGCCGGACAGGCCATGCAATTGCCGGGGCTTGCCGTTGAAAGTGTGAACTGGGACAGCCTCACGGCGCAGTTCGACCTGACCCTGGAAACCCATGAATCGCCGGAAGGCGTGTGGGCCTCGCTGATCTATGCCACGGACCTGTTTGAAGCGGCGTCCATCGAGCGTATGGGCAGGCATTTGCAGACGTTGCTCAAGGCTGTCGTCAGCGATGCGCAACAACGTGTCGGCGAGTTGCCATTGCTCGATGCCCGTGAGCGGCAGGTATTGCTGCACGACTGGAACCCCGTGGACGCACCGTTTGCCAGCGATCTGTGCATTCATCAGTTGATCGCTCGTCAGGCGATTCGGACCCCGGATGCGCGGGCGGTGACCTTTGCCGAGCGGCATCTGACCTATGCCCAGCTTGAAGCACGGGCCAACCCATTGGCGCATGCCTTGATCGAGCGAGGCGTCGGCCCGGAGGTGCGCGTCGGCGTGGCGATGCAGCGCTCGGAGCATCTGCTGGTCGCGTTGCTGGCCGTGCTCAAGGCCGGGGGCGTGTACGTGCCGCTCGACCCGGATTACCCGGCCGATCGCGTCGCCTACATGCTCGAAGACAGCCGCGCGCTGTGCCTGCTGACCGAACGGGACGTCGCCGCCAATCTGGCGATTGCGGCGGACATTGACGTGCTGCTGATGGACAACGCCGCCGATGATTTCGCCGCGTACCCGGCGCATGCACCGCAAACGCGGGTGTCGGCCGACAACCTTGCGTATGTGATTTACACCTCCGGTTCGACCGGCAAACCGAAAGGCGTGGCGATTGCCCACCGCAACGTGCTGGCGCTGATCGACTGGTCGCAATCGGTGTACAGCCGCGACGATATCCAGGGCGTGCTGGCCTCGACGTCGGTGTGTTTCGACCTGTCGGTGTGGGAGCTGTTTGTCACACTGGCCAACGGCGGTTCGTTGATCATCGCCCGTAATGCCCTGGAGTTGCCGCAGTTGCCGGCGCGCGATCAGGTGCGTCTGATCAACACCGTGCCGTCGGCGATTGCCGCCCTGCAACGCAGCGGCGAGATCCCGCCGAGCGTGCGCATCATCAATCTGGCCGGCGAGCCGCTCAAGCAGTCGCTGGTCGACACCTTGTATGCGCAACCGACGGTCGAACACGTTTTCGACCTGTACGGCCCGTCGGAAGACACCACCTATTCGACCTGGACACGGCGCACGGCCGGTGGCCAGCCAAGCATCGGCCGGCCGCTGAAACACACCGCCAGCTATGTCCTTGATGGCGAGCTGCAACCGGTGCCGCAAGGCGTCGCCGCCGAACTGTATCTGGCCGGTGCCGGCATCACGCGCGGTTATCTGGCACGGCCGGCGTTGACCGCAGAAAAGTATCTGCCGAACCCGTTCGGCGCTCCGGGCGAGCGTTTCTACCGCACCGGTGACCTGACGCGTTATCAGGCTGACGGCAACCTGCAATACGTCGGGCGTATCGACCATCAGGTCAAGGTGCGTGGTTTTCGCATCGAGCTGGGCGAGATCGAAGCGCGTCTGCTGCAACAAGACACGGTGCGCGAACTGGCGGTGCTGGCGCAGGAAGGCGCGAGCGGTCAGCAATTGGTCGCCTACATCGTGCCGAGCGCTGCGCTGGGTAACGCCGAAGAACGAGCGCGGCTGCGTGAAGTGCTCAAGGCCGGCCTGCGCGAGCACCTGCCGGAATACATGGTGCCGGCGCACTTGCTGTTCCTCGAACAGCTGCCGCTGACGCCCAACGGCAAGCTCGATCGCAAGGCTTTGCCCAAACCTGACGCAGCGCTCGAGCAGCACACCTATCTGGCGCCGGGCAACGACAACGAACGGCAGTTGTGCGAGATCTGGCAAGCCGTGCTCGGGCTGGAGCAGGTAGGCGTCACGGATAACTTCTTTACCCTTGGCGGCGACTCGATCATCTCCATCCAGGTGGTCAGCCGTGCACGTCAGGCCGGCCTGCGCATCACCCCCAAGGATCTGTTCCAGTACCAGACTGTGCAAGGTCTGGCCCGGGTCGCCCAGCGGGGTGAAGCGGCGTTCAGCATCGAGCAGGGCGCTGTCACCGGCAGCACGCCGTTGCTGCCGTTCCAGCAACGATTCTTCGAACTGGCGATTCCCGAGCGGCAGCGCTGGAACCAGTCGTTGCTGCTGAAACCTTCGCAGGCCATTGACGCCAGTGTCCTCGAACAGGCCTTGCAGGCGCTGGTTGCGCATCACGATGCCTTGCGCCTGAGCTTCAGCGAAGGCGCTGAAGGCTGGACGGCCATGCACCGCGCGCCGGATAACCGGCCGTTGCTGCAACAGGCGAGCGTGCAGCACACCGACGAAATCGAAGCGGTGTGCGACGCCGCGCAAGGCAGCCTCGATCTGCAAGACGGCCCGTTGTTGCGCGCCGTGCTGTTGAATGTGGCTGACGGCAGCCAGCGCTTGTTGCTGGCGATCCACCACCTGGTGGTCGACGGTGTGTCCTGGCGCGTGTTGCTGGAAGATTTGCAGAATGCCTGCGAGCAGGCGCAAAGCGGCCAGGGGATCAAGCTCGCGGCCAAGACCAGCCCGTTCAAGGACTGGGCGCAACGCCTGCAAACGTTCGCCGCCGGCGAGCTGCACAACGAACTGACGTGGTGGGCCGGACAGTTGGGCGAGGCGCCCGCCGATCTGCCCTGCGACAACCCCGCGGCGACCTTGCAAAACCGTCACGTGGTGAGCGTGGAAACCCGCCTGAATGCGGATCAGACCCGCCAACTGTTGCAGCAGGCGCCCGCCGCCTATCGCACGCAGATCAACGATGTGCTGCTGACAGCACTGGCGCGGGTGATCTGCCGCTGGACCGGTCAGGCCTCGACCCTGATCCAACTCGAAGGTCATGGCCGTGAAGAACTGTTCGACGACATCGACCTGAGCCGCACCGTTGGCTGGTTCACCAGCCTGTTCCCGGTGCGTCTGACCCCGGCCGTGGGCCTGGCCGACTCGCTCAAGTCAGTCAAGGAACAGCTGCGTGGCGTACCGAACAAGGGCCTGGGTTTTGGTGCCCTGCGTTACCTGGGCGATGAACACGCGCGACAGACGCTCGCCGCGCAGCCGGTCCCGCGCATTACCTTCAACTACCTGGGCCAGTTCGACAGCCAGTTCGACGAGGCCGCGCTGTTTGTGCCCGCCAGTGAAAGCACCGGCCGCGAACAGAGTTCGCTGGCACCGCTGGCGAACTGGCTGGACATCAACGGCAAGGTCTATGGTGGTGAGCTCAACCTCAGCTGGTCGTTCAGCCACGAAATGTTCAATCAGGCGACGATCCAGCGTCTGGCTGACGACTATGCGCAAGAACTCAATGCGCTGATCGCCCATTGCTGTGAAGCGCACAACCGCGGTGTGACGCCGTCGGACTTCCCGCTGGCTGAGCTGACTCAGGCGCAGCTCGATACGCTGATCACGGATCCGCAAGCGGTGGACAACGTTTATCCGCTGTCGCCGATGCAGCAGGGCATGCTCTTCCACACCCTGTACGAACAAGGTTCGGGGGATTACATCAACCAGATGCGGGTGTCGGTGGAAGGGCTTGATGTCGAGCGTTTCCGTCAGGCCTGGCAAGCGGCGCTGGAGTCCCATGACATTCTGCGCACGCGGTTTGTCTGGGGAGGGGAGCAGGCCCAGCCGCTTCAGATCGTCGAACGCTCGGCGACGCTGCCGTTTACCGTTCACGACTGGCGCGGCCAGCCGGGCGAAGCGCTGGATGCGCTGGCCGAGGCCGAGCGCTGCCGTCCGTTCGATCTGAGCGAGGTGCCGCTGTTGCGCCTGGTGGTGGTGCGCACCGCGCAGGACCGTCACGAACTGCTCTACACCAGCCACCACATTTTGCTGGACGGCTGGAGCAACTCGCAGTTGCTCGGTGAAGTGTTGCAACGCTATGCCGGGCAAGTCCCTGCAACGCCCATTGGCCGCTACAGCGATTACATCGCCTGGCTGCAGCGTCAGGACAGTCGCCTCAGCGAGCAATTCTGGCTTGAGCGTCTGGCCCGGTTCGATGAGCCAACCCGCCTGGCCCAGGGGCTGGCGGACCGTTCGGCGAACGCCGATGGCGGTACCGGACAATATCAGCAGTGGATCGACGCCACTGGCACGTTGCGCTTGAGCGAGTTTGCCCGTCAGCAGAAAGTCACCCTCAACACCTTGGTGCAAGCGGCGTGGCTGTTGCTGTTGCAACGTTACACCGGGCAACCGACCGTGGCCTTCGGCGCCACTGTGTCGGGACGTCCGGCCAACCTGCCGGGGGTCGAGCAGCAGGTCGGCCTGTTCATCAACACCTTGCCGGTGATTGCCCGTCCGGAACCGCAACTGACGGTCAGCCAGTGGCTGCAAACCGTGCAGGAACTCAACATCGCCCTGCGTGATTTCGAACACACCCCACTGGCCGATATCCAGCGCTGGTCGGGGCAGGGCAGCGACGGCCTGTTCGACAACCTGTTGGTGTTCGAGAACTACCCGATCTCCGAAGCGCTGGAGCAAGGCTCGTCGCTGGGCCTGAAGTTCGGCGCGGTCGACACCCGTGAACAAACCAATTTCCCGCTGACGGTCGGGGTCAACCTCGGCGAAACCCTCTCGGTGCATTACAGCTTTGCCGCCGCCCGTTTCAGCCCGGACTCCATTGTGCGTTTGCACGCGCAACTGGCCTCGCTGCTGGAGCAGTTCGTACAGTCGGCGAATGCGCGTCTCGGCGCGTTGACCCTGCTCAGCGGTGAAGAGCAGCGTCGATTGCAGGAAAACAATCGTGCGCAACCGTGCACGGATCCGTTGCTGGTGCATCAGCGCATCGCGGTGATTGCGGCGCAGCAGGCGCAACAGGAAGCCGTGCGTTGTGGCGATCAGGCGTTGACCTTCGCCGAGCTTGAAAGCCACGCCAATCGCCTCGCGCATGTGCTGATCAATGAAGGCGTCGGGCCGGAAGTGCGCGTCGGCGTAGCCCTGCCGCGCAGCCCATCGATGCTGGTGGCCTTGCTCGCGGTGCTCAAGGCCGGCGGCGCCTATGTGCCGCTGGATGCCAGTTATCCGCGCGAGCGCCTGGCCTATCTGATCGAAGACTCGGGCATCGCGCTGTTGCTCAGCGATTCGCAACTGCGTCCTCGGTTGCCACTGAGCGCCGGAGTGCGTGCCCTGGATCTGGACACGTTGTCGACTGCCGAATGGCCAGACGTTGCGCCGCAGGTCGAGGTACACGCGCAAAACCTGGCTTACGTGATTTACACCTCGGGTTCCACCGGCCAGCCCAAGGGTGTGTGCGTGGAGCACGGACCGCTGGCGATGCATTGCCAGGCCATCGGCCAGCGCTATGAAATGACCCCGGACGATTGCGAGCTGCACTTCATGTCGTTCGCGTTCGACGGCGCTCATGAACGCTGGTTGACCCCGCTGACCCATGGCTCGCGGCTGTTGCTGCGCGATGACAGTCTGTGGAGCCCGGAGCAGACCTACACCGCCATGCAACAACACGGCGTGACGGTGGCGGCGTTCCCGCCGGTGTACTTGCAGCAATTGGCCGGGCACGCCGAACAGGTCGGCCAGCCGCCCGCTGTGCGGATCTACTGTTTCGGCGGCGATGCCGTGCCCAACGACAGTTTCGAGCGGGCGCGTGCGGCGCTGGCGCCGCAGTACATCATCAACGGTTACGGGCCGACCGAAACCGTGGTCACCCCATTGATCTGGAAGGCCGGGCGGCATGACGCATGCGGCGCAGCCTATGCACCGATCGGCACGCGGATCGGCGACCGCAGCACCTGTGTGCTCAGCGCTGACCTCAATGCGTTGCCCCAGGGCGTGATGGGCGAGCTGTATCTGGGCGGCACCGGGCTGGCCCGGGGTTATCTGGATCGTCCGGCGCTGACCGCTGAGCGCTTTGTACCCGATCCGTTCGGGGCGCCGGGCAGTCGTCTGTACCGCAGCGGTGACCTGGTGCGTGAGCGCGCCGATGGCGTGTTCGACTATCAGGGCCGCGTCGATAACCAGGTGAAAATCCGTGGTTTCCGCATCGAACTGGGCGAAATCGAAGCGCGTCTGCTGGAACTGAGCAGCGTGCGCGAAGCCGTGGTGCTGGCGCATGCCGGGCCAAGCGGCAAGCAACTGGTGGCCTATCTGGTCCCGACACAACCGGTGGCAGACGCACATCTGGCTGAATGGCGCGACAGCGTGCGCAACGCTCTCAAGGAGAGTCTGCCAACGCACATGGTGCCGGCGCACTTGATGGTGCTGGCGCACCTGCCGCTGACCCCGAACGGCAAACTGGACCGCAAGGCGCTGCCTGCACCGGACGCCAGTCTGCTGCAGAACAGCTACGTGGCGCCGCGCAATGAAATGGAGCAACGTATCGCCACGATCTGGGCCGATGCGCTGCGCCTTGAGCAGGTCAGCGCCACGGACAATTTCTTCGAGCTGGGCGGCGATTCGATCATCTCGATTCAAGTAGTCGGCCGTGCGCGGCAGGCCGGTATCCAGTTCACGCCCAAGGATCTGTTCCAGCACCAGACCGTGCAGGCACTGGCGGCGGTAGCACAGTCGGGCGGCACGGTGCTGAGCATCGACCAGGGGCCGGTCAGCGGTGCGACGCCGTTGTTGCCGTCCCAGCAATGGTTCTTCGCCAGCGAGATCCCCGAGCGGCATCACTGGAACCAGTCGTTGCTGCTCAAACCGGCGATGACGCTGCACGCCGAGACCGTTGCGCAGGTGCTCCAGGCACTGGTTGCGCATCACGATGCCTTGCGCCTGTCGTTCATTGAAACGACTGACGGCTGGACAGCCACTCACCGCCCGATCGAGCCTGTGCAAGCACTGCTCTGGCAGCGCACGCTGACGGATTCGGCTGCAATCGAAGTGCTCTGTCAGCAGGCCCAGGGCAGTCTCGATCTGCACGACGGTCCGCTGCTGCGCGGCGTGCTGTTCGATCTGCCGGATCAGACTCAGCGCTTGTTGCTGGTGGTGCATCACCTGGTGGTCGACGGTGTCTCCTGGCGGATCCTGCTGGAAGATCTGCAAACCGCATTCAGCCAGATCCAGGCCGGGCGCGAGGTCGCGTTGCCGGCCAAGACCAGCGCCTTCAAAGCCTGGGCCGAGCGCCTGCAGGCGCACACCGTCAGCCTCGATGACCAACAGGCCTTCTGGCGTGGGCATTTGCAGGGGGCGACCGCCACGTTGCCGTGCGAGCGCCCGGACGGCAGCCTGGAAAACCGCTACGCGCAAAGTGTGCAGACGCGCCTTGCCCCTGAACTGACCAGACAACTGTTGCAACAGGCCCCGGCGGCTTATCGCACGCAGGTCAACGACTTGCTGCTGACCGCACTGGCCCGGGTCATCAGTCGCTGGAACGGACAGGCCTCAGCCCTTATTCAACTGGAAGGACATGGTCGTGAAGACCTGTTCGACGACATCGATCTGAGCCGCACCGTTGGCTGGTTCACCAGCGTGTTCCCGGTGCACCTGACCCCGGCCAGCGGTTTCGCTGATTCGATCAAGCAGATCAAGGAGCAGCTGCGTGCGATTCCCGACAAGGGCATCGGTTTTGGCGCCTTGCGTTATCTGGGCGATGCCTCGGCGCGTGAGGCTCTGGCAGAACTGCCCACGCCGAAAATCACCTTCAATTACCTCGGCCAGTTCGATAGCCAGTTCGACGAAGCCGCGCTGTTCCTGCCGGCCGGCGAAAGTGCCGGCAGTGACCTCAGCGATCGCGCCCCACTGGGTAACTGGCTGTCGGTCAATGGTCAGGTGTATGGCGGTGAACTGAGCCTGTCGTGGAGCTTCAGCGAGCAGATGTTCGACACCGCGACCGTGCAGGCAGTGGCCGATGAATACGGGCGTGAACTGACCGCTCTGATCGAACACTGCGTGACCCCGGGCAACCACGGCCTGACGCCGTCGGACTTCCCGCTGGCAGCGCTGGACCAGACGCGTCTGGACGGTTTGCCGGTGCCGGTCGCGGACATCGAAGACATCTATCCGTTGTCGCCGATGCAGCAGGGCATGTTGTTCCATACCTTGTCCGATGACGGCGACGATCTCTACGTCAACCAGCTCAACCTGACGGTGGAAGGCCTCGATATCGAGCGCTTCCGTGCCGCGTGGGAATGCGTGGTGGAGCGCCACGAAATTCTGCGCACGTCGTTCCATTGGCAAGACAGCCAGGCCTCACCGGTGCAGGTCGTCCACCGTCAGGGCATTGTTGACCTGCAAGCACTGGACACGCCGATGGATGAGGCGCAACTCGCCGAGTTTGCCCGTCAGCAGCGGGTTCAGGGCTTTGCGCTGGACCGCATGCCGTTGCAACGCACGCGCCTGATTCGGCTGGATGCCGACAAGTACCAGTTGATCTGGACCAGCCATCACATCCTGATGGACGGCTGGAGCAGTTCGCAGTTGTTCGGCGAGGTACTGCAGCACTACGCCACCGGCCAGGTCGAAGGCGAAAGCGGTCGGTATCGCGACTTTATCGCGTGGTTGCAGCAACAGGATTCGGCGCAGCTCGAGCAATTCTGGCGCGGCCACTTGCAGACGCTGGTCGAACCGACCGCGTTGAGCCAGGCGATGCACCCGCGTCACGAATCCGCCGAGCACGGCCACCAGGCGTTGTACACCCGTTGGGATGCGCAGCAGACCGCCTTGTTGCAGCAGCATTGCCGGGCTCAGGGCATCACCGCCAACACGTTGATTCAAGGCGCATGGTTGCTGCTGTTGCAGCGCTACACCGGTCAGCACAGCGTGGCGTTTGGTGCCACCGTGGCCGGGCGCCCGGAGGGATTGCCGAATGCCGGCAGCATGCTGGGGCTGTTCATCAACACCTTGCCGGTGATCCAGACCCTCGATCCGGCGCAGCCGCTGAATGCCTGGCTGAGCAATCTGCAGGCCTATAACCTCGATCTGCGTGAACATGCTCACGCACCACTGGCGGACATTCAGCGCTGGTCGGGGCAGGGCGGGCAAGCCTTGTTCGACAGCATCATCGTGTTCGAGAACTACCCGATCGACCAGCGTCTGGAACAGGCACCGGGCGGCCTGCGTTTCGGCACCTCGGCCAGCCATGACGTGACCAACTTCCCGATGGACCTGGCCGTGCATCTTGGCGAAGAGTTCTCCATCGAGTACCTGTTCCTGCGTGATCGGTTCAGTGTCGAAGCGGTCGAGCGGATCCGCCAGACCATGGAAGTGCTGCTGCACAGCATGATGCAGCAGCCGACGGAGCGACTGGGCAACCTGCAGCGTCTGGCCGCGCCACAATGGCAGGCCTTGCAGCAGTGGGGCGCAGAACCGGCGGCGGTGCACAACCGTGAGCTGTTGCCGGCGATGATTGCTGCGCAACGGCCTGAGGCCATTGCCGCCGAATGTGGTGACGAGCAGTTGAGCTATGCGCAACTCGAGCACCGGTCCAACCAGCTGGCGCATCATTTGATTGCGGCGGGTGCCGGTCCGGAAGTCCTGATCGGTGTCGCTCTGGAACGTTCGCTCGACATGCTGGTGGCCTTGCTCGCCGTGTTCAAAAGCGGCGCTGCCTACGTGCCGCTGGACATCGACTATCCAGCCGATCGCCTGGCCTTCATGATTGAAGACTCCGGCATGCGTCAGATGATCAGCCGTGGCGCCGCCAGCCAGCGTTTGCCGCTGCCGGCGAATTTGCCATTGCTTGATCTGGATCTTTTCGATGGCAGTCAGTACCCGAACACGGCGCCGCGGGTGCAGACCTGTGATGACAGCCTCGCCTATCTGATCTACACCTCGGGTTCCACCGGTTTGCCCAAAGGTGTGGCGGTAACCCACGGACCGCTGAGCATGCATTGCCAGGCAATCCGCGAGTTGTACGAAATGGACGCCAGCACGCGCGAATTGCACTTCATGTCGTTCGCTTTCGACGGCGCCCATGAACGCTGGCTGACCACCCTGGCCTTTGGCGGCACGCTGGTGCTGCGCGATCATGAACTGTGGACACCGGAGCAGACCAGCCACGCCTTGCTCAACCGTTCGATCGATATCGCCTGCTTCCCGCCGGCCTACCTCAAACAGGTGGCCGAGTACGTCGAGGCCAGCGGCATGGCCGTGCCGAAGGTGCGCATTTATTGCCTGGGGGGTGACGCGGTGCCGGAGCAGACCCTGGCGCAGGTGCGCCGCGTGTTGCAGCCGCAGTTCATCACCAACGGTTACGGCCCGACCGAAACCGTGGTCACGCCGATGCTCTGGAAAGCGCCGAATGATGAGGCCTGTGCGGCTGCCTATGCGCCGATCGGGCGAGTGGTCGGTCAACGCTCGCTGTGGGTTCTGGACGACGATCTCAATCCGCTGCCACAAGACTTGTCCGGCCAGTTGTACATCGGAGGCTACGGGGTTGCCCGTGGTTACCATGGCCGTGCGGCGATCACCGCCGAGCGCTTCGTGCCGGATCCATTCGGCGCGCCGGGCAGTCGTCTGTACCGCAGCGGTGACCTGGTGCGCCTGCGCCATGACGGCATCCTCGATTACGTCGGCCGCGCCGACCATCAAGTGAAGATTCGCGGTTTCCGCATCGAGCTGGGTGAAATCGAAGCCTGCCTGCGCGCTCAGGAAGGTGTCACCGACGCTGTGGTCATCGCCCGTGACGGCGTCTCCGGCAAGCAGTTGATCGGCTATGTGGTCAGCAGCGACGACAACGTCGGGGATCGTCTGAAGACCCTGTTGCGCGCACAGTTGCCCGAATACATGGTGCCGCTGCAGATCATGGCTCTGGCGCGCCTGCCGATTTCGCCGAACGGCAAACTGGATCGCAAGGCGCTGCCGCAGCCCGAGTTTTGCGCCGATCAATATCAGGCGCCGCGCAACGCGCAGGAAACCTGGCTGGCCGATATCTGGGCCGACGTGCTGCAAGTGGAGCAGGTTGGCATCAGCGACAACTTCTTCGAGTTGGGCGGTGATTCGATTCTCAGCCTGCAGGTGATTTCCCGGGCACGGAACCATCCGCAACTGAAACTGGACATCAAGCTGCGTGACCTCATGCGCTTCCAGACCATTGGCAACCTGTTCGACCAGCAAGCAGTCACCCGCTCGAGCCAGGCTGGCGACAGCAGCCACGTAGCACAGGCGGGTGCGTTTGGATTGTTGCCGATCCAGGAGTGGTTCTTCGCCGAGGGCATGAGCGAACCGCATCATTTCAACCAGGCAATGATGCTGCGTTCGCGCCAGGCGCTGGATGCCCCGGCGCTGGAGCAGACGCTGCGGTTGATGCTGGCCCAGCATGATTCATTGCGGCTGCGTTTCTATCAGGATCAGGGCCGCTGGTTGCAGCACTATCAAACGTTGCAGGACAGCCTGCGCAGCGCCGAGCACAAGCCGTTGCTGTGGCAGCGTGAGATCAGCGACATCGAGCAACTCGACGCACTGGTCAACGAAGCCCAGCGCAGCCTCAACCTGCTCGACGGGCCACTGATGCGCGGTCTGCTGGTGAATCTGCCGGACGGCGAGGTGCGCCTGCTGCTGGTGGTGCATCACCTGGTGATCGATGCGGTGTCGTGGCGGGTGTTCCTGCAAGACTTGCAACTGGCCTACGAGGCGTTCAGTCAGGGGCGCGAGCCGCAACTGGCGCAGCGCACCAGCAGCTATCGCGCCTGGGCCGATGGCCTGGCGGCGCAGGTGCCGGCACTGGTCGAGCAAGAGCTGGATTATTGGCTCGGACAGCTGGATCAGCCGGGCAGGGATCTGCCGTGTGACAACCCGCGCGGCAAGAACCTGGTGCGTTTTCGCGAAGAAACGTTCATGGGCCTCGACGCCACCCGCACCGGGCAACTGCTCAAACAGGCGCCAGCGGTATACGGCACGCAGATCAACGACCTGCTGCTGACCGCGCTCGGTCGGGTGCTGTGTCGCTGGAGCGAGGCCGAGTCGGTGCTGGTGCAACTGGAAGGGCACGGTCGTGAGGACCTGGTCGAAGGGCTGGACCTGAGCCGCACCCTCGGCTGGTTCACCACCATGTTCCCGGTGCGGCTGGCGCCGTTGGCGGAGCAGGATTTCGGCGCATCGATCCTGGCGGTACGCGAGCAGTTGGCGGCGGTGCCGCAGAAAGGCGTCGGCTACGGCGCGCTGCGCTACATGGCCGATGCGTCGGTGCAACAGCGTCTGGCGGCGTTGCCACAGGCGCGGCTGACCTTCAACTACCTGGGGCAGTTCGACCAGACCTTTGACGAGCAGGCGATGCTGATGCCGGCGGACGAGCACATCGGCGACGTCTATAGCCTGGATGCCAACCTCGGCAACTGGCTGGAAATCGTCGGTCAGGTGTTCGACGGCAAACTGTCGATGCGTTGCATGTACAGCACCCGTCGCTTCCGCCCGGGCACCATCGAGACCTTGATGCAGCAGTATCAGGCCGAGCTGGAAGCGTTGGTCGACCATTGCCTGCAACAGTCGGCGCGTTGAGCCGGTCTTTAACTTTTTGAGAGGGCCGGTGCGCATTGTGTGCATCGGCCCGGGATGTGGTGCATGTCATTGAATTCGGAAGTAGCGGCGTTTCTTGATCTGGTCGAAGACAGTCAGAACGGCGCGTTTCACCAAGGGACACCTGAGCAGGCCCGTGAGGCGTTCGAGCGGTCCTCGCAACAGATGCGCTGGGATGTGCCGGATGTCGAAGTGAGTGAGGTGCGACATCTTGCCCGCGACGGCGCTGAGCTGACCCTGCGGCTGTACCGTCCGTTGCACAGGGGTGGTGTCCTGCCGGTGCTGCTGTTTTTGCACGGCGGTGGTTTTGTGGTCGGCAGCCTCGATTCCCACGACGGTATTTGCCGTGAATTCTGCGCGCGCACGCCGTGTGCAGTGCTGTCGGTCGGCTACCGCCGCGCGCCGGAACACAAATTCCCGGTGGCGTTGCACGATTGTGCCGATGCACTGGATTGGCTGCGCGAACAGGCCGGCGAATTCGATCTCGACCTGTCGCGCCTGGTGTTTGGCGGCGACAGCGTCGGCGCCACGCTGGCGACCGTGCTGGCGCTTGAGGCGCGCGCGCCCGGCGCGCTGAAACCGTGCCTGCAATTGCTGTGCTACCCGGTAACCGACGCCTCGCAGCGCCGTGAATCGATGGACCTGCTCGGCGAAGGTTATCTGCTGGAAAGCGATACCCTGGAATGGTTCTACCAACACTACGCCCGCCGCCTCGAGGATCGCCGCGACTGGCGTTTCTCGCCACTGCTGAGCACCGACCTTGTCGGCGCCGCACCGGCCTACGTCGCCCTGGCAGGCTTCGACCCGCTGGTGGACGAAGGCCGCGCCTACGCCGAACGTCTGGCCAGCGCCGGAGGATTGCTTGAATGCCGAGAGTTCAGTGGCCACGTGCATGACTTCCTGCGCATGCGCATGGTCACGCAAGAGGTGGAGGCGATCTATCAGGAACTGGTGAGCGTGCTGCGCACCGTGATGTATCCGGAAACGGTCTGATCCGACTTGGCCTGATGTGCGCGTCCACACACCAGGCCATCAACACTCGACTCTGTGGGAACGAGCTTGCTCGCGAAGAGGGCGCGTTTCAGGAACTGACTATTCCGGTTTGAAACCTGGTTTTCCGTTGGCGGCCCGCCATTCCTTGATGGCTTTTAATGCACCAGCGGGGCTGTCTTCGACCCCCTCGGCAGGGTAGTACAAAATATCCGAGCCGCTCGGGTGTTCCGAAATTTTCACTATGTTGTCCACTATCGCGTCGTGCTCTCTCTCGGATGAGTAGTCTCCTTCAACCAAGCGGTTTATGAGGGCGATAAACTCTGACTCTGTATATTCTTCAAACCTGGATTTAAATTTCATTGTTTGGTCCTCCTCTGCTTGGCGTGGATTTTTATGTGTTGGCGCGGTGTCAACAGTCGGAGATTGTCTGCATCGTAAACCATGCCACCTTCACCGATAGGCACAACATGATGTATCTCTATTTTTACCCTTCTCCCTACATGTTCTGCTTGGGGGGCACGTGGTGAAAGCCCCTTTTTGATATCGAGTTGATTAAAGTATGGAAACTCATGCATTAATTGCTCATTACTTTCCACTGCCTTCCAAAACGCCCGCCTAAACGCTTTAAAACTGGAAAATTCCTGTCCCCTCAGCGTATCCGCAATCTGCGCGGGTATCGGCGCACCTTCCGGGGTTGACGCGGCCCCCAGCCAATTCCCCGATATCACTTGCCCATTCCCCGAAGCGACTCCCGGATCCTGACGACGATCCCTGAACATCGTGAAGGTCGGCGGGATGCCGGACTCGATCGGGAATACGGTGATGAAGCCACCGAAGTCGTACTGGTCCAGTTCGGGAAAGGGGTCGATTCGCCCGCCTTGCGGGGTGACCGTTGCACCTTCGTAGATCGGCAGATCGGTGTCGGCGAACGGCAAATCCGTCGAAGGATTCAGCGGTTGTACCAAAGGTGTCCAGGTCAGGGTGGGACCCTTGGCCTCGGCGTCGCCGGAGATGTACGCATTTTTTCCTGCATCAAAACGGGCCAGTCTTACCGGCACGTTGGCCGGTACTGTGACGCCGTCCGTACCGACGACAACAATCTCCGCGCGGTTGCCGATCGTCCTGGAACCGAGCCTCACCGGCAGGTCGACATCTTTGCCGCTGGCCGCCCGTTCGTACAGGTCGACAGCGTTCAGATCGGGAGCGAGTTCCGAGAGCGGAACACTGGCCGAATAAAGATCGCCATTGCCCAGCCTGGATGGCATCAGCAGTGCTGCGAAACCGACCAGAACGGGCGCCGCTGCGGCGCTCACGACAGAAACGGCGGTGCGCAAAGCAGTTCTGAGCGCCAGTGAGGTGGCCTGGCTGGTGGCGATGTGGCCGAGCGTGCCGCTAAACGTTGAGTCAAACGCAGCCAGTGAACCAACGTTGGCAAATGTCGGGTTTTGCCAGCGGGCGTCGCTCTCGGCTTGCCATTGTTCATGCAGGCGTTTTTGTTGCGCGGCCAATCTGGCCCTGGCCCGGCGCGCTTGCTGCTGCTTTTTCCTTTTGGCCTTCCTCTGCGCCTGACGCTGCTCCTTCAAGCGCTGTGCTTCCTGTTCTCTTTGAACCCGCGCCTGTTCAGCCTCTGCCAGTTCACGTTGGCGACGAGCCTCTTCGGCCAACGCATGTTGACGCTGCTGCTCGGCGGCGATAAGGGCGCGTTCGGCAGCCACGCGCTGAGCCTCTGCCTGTTCACGCTGGCGACGTGCTGCATCTGCCAACGCCTGCTGACGCTGCTGTTCAGCGGCGATTCTGGCGCGCTCGGCGGCCTGACGCGCCGCTTCGGCGGCAGCGGCTTGTGCCCGTTCGTTGGCCTGCACGGTGGCCAGCCAGTTGTGCACATTGGCTTGTTGTTGATGAAGAACGTTGAGGGTCTGAGCCAGCAATCTGGCTTCGAGCGCTGCTCGATAGGACAGTTTCCACAGGTTCATTCCCGGGCCGTTGGGGCTGAGAATCGGGTCGATGATCTGTGCGCGGGAGAGGAACTGGGAAACCGTTTTGTCGGTAGGATCGCTGCCGTAGAAACCGTGGGACAAATGGGTCTGGTGTTGCAGTTGTTGGTTTTTTCGCTGAATCACGGTGTTGCGTACACCCAGCTCGCGGACCAACGATGCAGCCGGTGGTAGCGGGTGGGTCGAGATTTCCTGTCGTGCGGCTGCCAGATCCGTTTCGATGGTCTGCGGAATCTGTGCTGTCTTGCCTTGATATTCCGCCTCCAGCGGGCCGGTAAAGTTTTGCAGTACTTGCTGATATTGGCCGGTGCTTCGCGGAGGGCCGAACCGGCCGCTGTTGGGAATCGTGGTGCCGGTCGAGGGGTTTATTCGCATGCCTGGAGGTGCTTTCCCGATTGTGTGGACGGCCTCGGTCAATTCGAACGACGATGGTTTTTGCATATTCATATCCTTTTGAATGTGCATTGTTTTTCGATAAGTAATGGGTGAGCAGTCAATTGCTTCCTGCCAATCAACGTTACAACGAAGTGCTCAGGGAAATACCCGAGTCTTCTGTAGGCGCTGACAGGAGATAAGGCGGAAGTTTTCGCCAAAAAGAGGGTTTTGGCGGATGCTTCTTTTATGTAATCGGACGTTTCCTATGCAACGAAAGGAAATACCTTTCAAGCCGCATGTTTTGTAGTGCCGTTAAACCTTCATCCAAAAAAAAAGCGCCCCGGTCTGGCCGGGGCGCTTTTTGTGTTGCAGCGGTTAAATCAGAACGTGTACTTGAAGCCGGTCATGATGTTGCGCGGTGCGCCGTACATGCCGTGGTCGCCGGCGTAGCTGAGGTATTCGCGGTCGAATACGTTGTTCAGGTTGACCGAGGCGCTGAGGTTTTTGCTGATGTCGTAACGCGCCAGCAGGTTGGTGACGGCGTAGCTGCCTTGCTGGAAGGTATGCAGGTCGGCACCGGTCTTGCTCTGCCAGTTCACACCGCCGCCAACGGTGACTTTGTCCAGGATGCCCGGCAGGCGATAGCTGGTGAAGGTCTTGAGGCTGTGACGGGGCAGGGTGGTGACGATGCGCTGGTCATCGGCATCGGTGCTGACTGCATAGGCGTACCCGGCAGACGCTTGCCAGCCTTCGGCCAATTCGCCATCGAGGGTGAATTCGGCACCCTTGGTGGTGGTGCCCTGTTCGGATTTGTAGGTGTTGCCGCCTGGGGTGTCGATCCAGATTGCCAGGTTGTCCTGCTCGATCTTGAACAGCGCGAAGCTGGAGTTCAACTTGCCATCGAAGTGGCTGCCCTTGACGCCGACTTCGTAGCCGGTGCCTTCCATCGGGTCCAGAGGCTTGTTGTTGACGTCGCGAACCCACGACGATTGCGGGTTGAAGATCTTGGTGTAGCTGGCGTACAGCGACCAGTTGTCGTTGACGTCATAGACCACACCCGCGTACGGAATGTAGACACCGGTTTCCGATTCCTTGGTCTTGGTTTCTGCACCGCCGTACGGCTTGTCTTCGATGTCGCGATGCCAGTCGACCACGCGGCTGCCGAGCAGGATGCTCAGGTCATCGGTGGCACGCAGGCGGGTGGCCAGGTACGCGGCGTATTGAGTTTCATCGACAGTGGATTTGCCGGTGACGTTGAATTCGGGTTTGACCGAGTCGCCGTTCCAGTTCAGCAGGTTGTCGATGGCGCCGGCAGGGGAGCCGGAGTAGTCGTATTTCCAGCTGCCGTAGTTCGGCACGTTTTCGTTGTATTGCGACAGGGTCACACCGGCGATCAACTCATGCTCGCGACCCAGCAGGCCGAACGGGCCGGTCAGGTAGGCGTCGATGTTGTTCTGGCGCGGGGTACCGGAGAAGCGCACCGGCAGTTGGGTCGTGCCGCTGCCGTCCGGGTTCAGGCCACCGTTGACGTAGTTGAAGACCTCGTCGAACTTGTTCTCGGAGTGAGTGAATTCAACCTTGCCGCTCCAGCCATTGCCGAACTGCTGTTCGATCGAGGTGAAGAAGCTGGTTTGTTCGTGATCGTTATACGACCAGGTCTGCGCCGAGTTCAGCGAACGGCTGAGGTTGGTGCGCGAGCCATCGGTGAAGCGGGTTGGCAGGCCCGAACGCATTGGCGAATCGACGTCGGTGCGCTGGTAGCTGAAACCCATGGTCAGCAGCGTGTCTTCGCTCAGGTCGAATTCAGTGATGCCGTACATCAGCTGCGAATCTTGCTTGTAGCGGTCGATCCAGGACTGTTCGGTCTTGAAGTCGCCGACCAGTCGGCCACGGATGTTGCCGGTTTCGGTCAGCGGCCCGGAGACATCGAAACCGGTGCCGTAGCGATCCCAGTTGCCGGCTTCAGCGGTGACGCTGGCCTGAGCTTCGGCAGTCGGACGCTTGCGGATCAGGTTGATGGTCGCCGACGGGCTGCCCAGGCCGCTGATCAAACCAGTGGCGCCACGCACCACTTCCACACGGTCATACATCGCCATGCTCTGGGTGTAGTTGTCCATGCGCTTGACGGTCGGCACGCCGTCGATTTCGAAGTTCTGGATCTCGAAACCACGGGAGAAGTAACCGTCGGACTCTGCGCCCTGGCCGTCACGCAGCACAATGATGCCCGGTGTGGCGTCGAGGGTGTCGCTGAGGTTGGTCAGACGCTGGTCGTCGAGGCGCTGACGGGTCATGACGGTCAGTGACTGCGGGGTTTCCTTGGGTGTCAGGTTCAGGCGCGTCGAGCTGCTGGACGAGTACGTGGTGTACAGCCCGGAGCCTTCAGTGGTCGACCCCGGCGCCTTGCCGGAAATCGATACCGCGCCCAGCTCCAGTGCGTTTCCCGCGCCTGCACCGGTGGCCGGCACCAGCGAAACGGAGTTGCCGGTCAGTTGATAGGTCATGCCGCTCCCCAGCAGCAAGTTGTCCAGTGCCTGTTTCGGCTCCAGGTGCCCGGATACCGCGTTCGAGTTCAGGCCAGCCAGGGATTCCGGGCTGTAGAGAATCTGCAGATTGGCTTGTTGCCCCAGCTGTTGCAGTGCTCGGGACAGCGGTTGCGCAGGGATGTTGACGTCGACCGGCGTCGCTTGAACCTGGGTGCTGCCCAACAGCATCAGCGTCAGCAGAGCACCTGACAGCATTGCGCCACGCGGATTGCGGCGGGAGATGGCCTCGGCCAGAGGGGTGCGGGACAACTTTAAGGCTTGCATTTGCTCGGGATGCTCCTGAAGTGCGAGTGCAGTTTTATTAGTTAATGATAATTAGACGCAACACTGCGTAAAAACCGGAAAAATCCCGCGAACCGCGAAAGTCTCTGCTATCGCGCGAAGGCGGGATCAGCTCATCCCTGAGCGGTTGGCGTATCAGGCCGGGTTGAGCGCGGTTTTGACTTTGCCGGCATCCATGCGCACCAACTGGTCGGCGACATCGAAATAACGGTCATCGTGGGATATCACGATGATGGTCTTGCCCAGGCGTTTGAGATCGGGCAGCAGCTCGGTGTAGAAGATCCGGCGGAAGGTCGGGTCCTGATCCGCGGCCCATTCGTCGAACACCAGCACCGGGCGCTCCTCCAGCCACGCATTGACCAGCGCCAGACGCTTGCGCTGGCCGGTGGACAGGTCGGTGGTGGTGAAGCTGCCGTCCTGCACGCTGACCTTGTGGGCGATTTCCAGGCGTTGCAGGTATTTGTTGGCGTCGTCGGGAATGTGCGTATCGCCTTGCACCACGTCATCGAACAGGTAGTAGTCGGCAAACACCGTGGTGAACAACTGGCGGTAATCGTCGCGGGTGAGGGCAGTCACGCATTCGCCGTTGAGACGGATTTCTCCTTGTTGTGGCGGATACAGGCCCAGCAGCAGTTTGATCAGGGTGGTCTTGCCGCAGCCGTTTTCGCCGACGATGAATACGATGTCGCCTTGTTCGATCTTCAGGTTCACCGGCCCCAGCGTGAACGGCTTGGCCTCGCCCACGGCCGGGAAGGCGTAGCGCACGTCCTTGAGTTCCAGGCTCTGCACCGGCTCGGCTTTCTTGCCCTGATCGCTGAGCAACAGATGCGGCTCGGGCGAGGAGAACTGCGCCGACAGTTCAGCGATGCGGCGGAAGGCAATCTGCGCGCGGCTGACCACCGGCAACGTGCCGACCAGGTGTTCCAGCGGACCTTTCATGTACAGCAGCACCAGGACGAAACCGCTCATCACGGTTTTGTCAGCGCTGGGCCAGAACGATTGCAGGGCCAGCGCCAGACCGATGACCACAAAGAACAGCATCGAGCCGAAACTCTTGGCAATCACGAACGTGTTGATCGATTTGATCTGGGTCTTGCAGATGAAATCGGCCGTGCCCTTGATGCCACTATTGAACATACGCTGGCGGCGCGGGCGGTGTATGCGCAGTTCCTTGGCGCCTTCGGCAATCGCGTTGTAGTGCTTTTGCAGTTCGTCTTCAGCGTCACGGGCGGCGAAGAAACCTTTGATCCCGCGACCTTGGGCGAAGTACTGGATGCCAGTGCCGATCAGGATCGCCACGACCATGATCAGGAACATTGGCCACGACAGCATCGCCAGGTACCCCATGCAACCGAGGGTCACGGTCAGCGAGATGGCCAGTGGCGCGAAGGCGAAGGCGAAGTCACTGATGGTGTCGACGTCGTGGGTCAGCACCGGAATCAGGCGATGGCTGCGATAGCGTTCAATCTGTTCGATCGGTGCCGACAGCACTTTCTCGCCCAGCTGTTTGCGCAGGGTGGCGATGATGTGCTGGCCGACATAGTTGGTGCCGATGTCCGAGCAGATCGAGCTGAGCAGCGCCAGCACGCACAGGCCACCGAACAGCGCGACCACGCCTTGGGTCAGGCCGGATTCGGAGTGCAGCGCGTTATTGATGGTGGCCAGCAGGACCGTAACACTCAGGCCACCGACCATACCCAGAATGACCGACAGTGCGACGACGAGCCGAAAAGGTTTGAGTAGGGTGAACAATTCATGAATTGCACCGCGCGTAGGCTGGGTCATGACAGGACAGTTCCTTGGGTCGTAAGGCAGATACCCTGTAGAACGTCTGATCCGGAGCTTAATTTAGACGGTCGCCGACTGGCGGCGACCGTGGGGAGAGCAGAAGCGTTACTGCGGATTACAACTCACGCACGACACGGAAACCGATCCAGTCGCCGCGGGTCTTCGGATCGATGTCGTTGCGGTTGCCCGAACGAGAGAATACCGGCGCTTCCCCCCAGTCATTGCCACGAATGCGCAGGGTGTCGCAGTTGGGTTCAAGCCACGCGCTGCCATCGGTTGGCGCACCCTTATAGTCCGGGTGATAGCAGTCTTCGACCCATTCATAGACATTGCCGTGCATGTCGTACAGGCCAAAGGCGTTGGCCGGGTAGCTGCCCACCGGCGAGCTGAAGCTGTAACCGTCCGCCGGGCCGTAGGTGTTGGCGTGTTTGGCGATGCTATAGCCTTTGCCCTCGTCGAACGGGAAGGGAAAAGGGCCTTTGGATCCTGCCCGGGCACCGTATTCGCGCTGGGCTTCACTGAGCATGCTGTACTTCTGCCCGGTTTTTTTCGACAGCCAGGCGACGTAGTTCTTGATGTCCTGGAAATCCATGCACACCGCCGGCTGACGCGGGGTTTGCGGATAGCGCGGTTTGCTGGCGATGCACTCGCGACCGGGGCGCGTGTCGCCGTTGGCGATCACTGCACCGCTCTGGCGAATGTAGCTGTCCCATTCACCGGCGGTGATCTGGAAGCGGCTCATGGCGAAGGGTTTGGCGAAGGTTACTTCATGCATCGGGCCTTCGTCAGGTTCGCGGCCCACTTCATCCTCAGGCGTGCCCATGGTAAAGGTGCCGGCCGGCAGTACGACCATTTCCGGGCAATCTTTGCAGTCCTTGAATACTTTACCCGCGGCGGGCGGTGTCGCGGCCTGTGCGGCGGTCGGCAGCAGACCGGTCATGAGGGCGGCGAGGGCCAGTGCCTTGAGCGCGTTGGCGCCGTGGGCAGGGGGCAACAGATCACGTTTCATGAGTCATCTCGTTTAAAGGAAAGCGGGGTGTCAGAGCTGTTTGTCGAGTACGGCCATGAAACGCTCGATGTCGTTTTCGCTGTTCAGCAGGCCGGGGGCGATGCGGATCACCGGGCCGACGTCGCGCTCCACCGCGTCACACACCACGCGGTTTTGCATGAGCTGGGCGGCGACCTGTTCGCAGTCGCGATCCTTGATCCGGAAGAAGGTAAAACCGGCAGACAAATCGGCGCTGCGGGGTGTCACCAGTTCAATCGAGCGGTGTTCCAGCAAGCGGTTCTTGGCGTAGGTGTTGAGTTCGTGAATGCGCGTTTGCACCTCGCGTTTGCCCAGCGCCAAATGCAGCTTGAACGCTTCGTCCAGTGCCCAGCGGTGTTCGAAACTGTGATACCCGCCGGGGGTCATGATGGTCGAGAACGTGGTGGCCTCGGAAAAGGTCGGGATGGTCGGGGTGACGTCCTTGAGTTCACTGGAACGTGCGCAAATGATCCCGGTACCGCGGGGGCCGAACATCCACTTGTGGGTGCCGGCGATAAAGAAGTCGCAATGCATGTCGGGGAAGTCGAGGTCATCGACACCGAAACCATGCACGCCGTCGACGACGTACAGGATGCGATCCTTTTCCTCGCGCTGGCGATTGTGCTGATCCACCAGTTTGCCGATCTCGCCGATCGGCAGTTTCACGCCGCTGCCCGATTGCACCCAGGTCATGCCCAATACGCGTGTTTCGCGGCGAATGCCTTTGTCGATGTTGCTCAGCACTTCGTCGACGGACACTTTGGCGCTGCTGTCGAACAACTTCAGTTTGCGCACCTTTACGCCATCTTTCTGTTGGCGATAACCCAAGGTGTAATTCGTCGAGTAATGTTCGTGTTCGGTGGTGAGGATTTCCTGATCGGCGCGTACATGAATGCCGCCATAGATCAGCGCCAGACCTTCGGTGGTGCTGCCGGTGAGAGCAATCTGCTCGGGCTTGGCCTTGAGGTAGCGACCGGCCCATTCGCGCACGGCTTGCTCGCGCTTTTCGCTTTCACCCAGATCCCAATCCATCGCACGTCCGGGGTTGCGGTCGAGGGTTGCGCGGTAACGCTCGATGGCTTCGCGCACCGGGCGCGGATGGGAGGTCACGAGGAAGTTGGCGAAATGCAGGTAATCCGGGTCCTGATCGAACAGCTGGCGCAATTGCGCCCATTTGTTTCCGGCGGGCGGTTGTGGATTGGCGGCGCCGGCCGGCAGGTTGACGGCAGCGCCCAAGGGCAGGCCGGCGGCAAGGATGCCGGCCTGTTTGAGGAAAGAACGACGGTTGGTCATGAGATCAGATCGCTTGTTCGAATAGGTGTCAGCGGTTGACCACAGGCCTGGAGGATTTTTGTACCTGTTCCCAGACCCGCAAGAAGTTGCCGCCCCACAATTTGGCGATGTCGGCCTCGCTGTAGCCACGCGAGATCAGCTCGGCGGTTACGTTGCGCGCTTCGCTGACGTCCTTCCAGCCATCCAGGCCGCCGCCATCGTTGAAGTCGGAACTGATGCCGACATGGTCGATGCCGATTTTCTTCACGGCGTAATCAATGGCGTCACCGAAGTCCTTGAGGTTGGCCTTGGGTTCTTCGTCGACGATTGAATAGAGCTGGCCGGCGTACTCGCCAAAGCGTTGTTCCGGCCACACAGTGATGATCGGGTCGCCAGGCATCAAGGCCATTTCCAGGCCCTGCAGCGGCTGCAGATCAAACTTCGCACGCAACGCGTTGAGCTTGTCCTGGGTGGCCTGGCTCAACGGGCGCAGGTAAGTCGGGAAACCGACAATCTGCACGACGCCGCCGCTGTTCTTGATCAGTTGCATTTCCTGGTCGCTGATATTGCGCGGGATATCCACCAGCGCCCGGGGAGCCGAATGGGAGGCCACGATCGGTGCGCGGCTCAGCTGTGCGACTTGTTCCAGGGCCTTGGTCGACATCTGCGAGACGTCGATGATCACGCCCAGATCGTTGAGCCGATGCACGGCCTGTTTGCCAATGTCCGACAGACCGCCAAGCGCATCGCGGGTGTCATTGAAAAACGGCAGGGGGCGCGAGGAGTCGGCCCAGTCGTTGTTGCCCACGTAACTGAAGCCGAACATGCGCATGCCGCGTGCGGCCCACTTGTCCAGGGCGTTGAGATCGTTGCCCAGTGGATAGGCGTTGAGCATGCTGATGAAAATCGCAAACTTGCCTTCGCCATGCAGGCGGCGGAAATCGTCCGGGGTGTAGGCGATGGCGACCTGATTGGGGAAATCGCGGACCAGGGTGCTGATGATCTTGTAGCGGGTTTCCTGTTCGAAGCGGGCCTCTTCTACAAAACCGGCGGTGGGACGGTGTGGCGCGTTGGCGCCGTTCCAGATTTCCGGCCAGCCGAAGATCGTCAGGGCGGCACCGGACAGGCGCCCGCGGGCGGTTTTCACCAGATCGAACTGGCCGCTGCCATCCTTGTCGGCTTCGTTGCCGGCGGTGCCGAAATCCAGCGGCACGGTGATGTGGCTATCGAACGAAATGATCCGATCCTGCAACTCATCGGCTTGCTGCATGACTTTGACCGGGTAGCCGGGATTGTCCTTGAACCAGTGTTCCCAGACCGCAAAGCCTGCGGCAGCACTGATCGCCAGGGCCAGCGGCAGGCCAATGTAAAGAGCCTTTTTCGAACGTGGTGTTGTCATTGCCATCTCAGTCAGGTTCGCCGTCGAGTTGCGGGCGCAGGGGCCTTCGCTATTTGGGTGGAACGACTGGGCAGCCGGGTAATTTAGGCCTGGCTGAAAAGAACGCAGCCCGATTCAGGCACTGCCGAAGGCTGCGAACTTTTCGGGGCGCCATAAATTTACCTCTGCAACAAACGTTCTAGCTTGGATAAAGCCTGCTTCATGGCTGACACAGGTAGGGCAATGAAGATTTCTCGACGATGGTTCATGGCGGGCCTGGCACTGACCGGCGCCGCTGTGCCAGCAGCGTATTTTGGGCATCGTGAATGGACGAAGCCGGATCCGACGATCACCCCGGGTGAGGCGTCGTTCGACATCGCGGATGTTGCCGGGCAACGCCTGGCGGATGCGCTGCGCGGTATCTGGCAGATTCGTTTCGAGGGCCATGACGCCGGTATCGCGGGTTTGCCCAGGGACGGTCTGGAAGTGTTTCTCGATGTGGCCCACAAAGGGCGCGGCGTTATCGGCTTTCTCGACACGGCCGAGCGTTTGCGCTCGCCTCAGGCGCCGCGCTACCGCATTCTCGCGGACCTCGCCGATGTCAAAGCCTCGCAGTTGAGCTGGCGTCTGGTCAGCACATCGGCGGCCGACGGTGCACCGGACTACGAATTCAACATGGCGCTGGATGAAGTCTGGGGCGGCTTCGGCAACGCCGGCAGCGGCAGCCTCAGCGGGCGCGTCCTCAGACTGGATCGGCCGTTGATGCTGCCGGCGCAGGACAATCGATTTATTGCCGTAAAACGCATGTTCCCCGAGGCACGCGAGCGGGCCGGGTTGAACCCGACGTTGCTGGCCTGGCTGATCTCCCCCGAGCACCGCCTGTTCCACCAACTCTGGCACGCCAGCCGCGACAAGTGGCACACCTTGAGCGAGGAAAAACGCGGCGCCCTGCGCGGTATCGGCTGGCAGCCTGGCCCGCGTGGCAAGGAGCGCGACGCCCGTGGCCCGCGCAAGGATCGCAATGGCTCGGGTATCGATTTCTTCTTCATGCACCGGCACATGCTGGGCACGGCGCGATCAATGCAGGATCTGCCGTCGTGGCAGCATTTTCCCCTGCCGCAGCCGGAATTGATCCGCGATCGCCAGGGTTTTGCCGATTATTTCGACAATCACGACGGCACTTCGCTGCCGCCGACCTGGCTGGCCGAGGACGATGACGAATACTCGCAATGGGTCAGCGACATCAAGACGGCCGAGACTTATCACAGTAATTTCCTGGTGTGGGAATCGCGCTACCGTGACCCGCGCTACCTGGCCAAACTGACCTTGGGGCAGTTCGGCTCGGAGGTTGAGCTGGGGCTGCACGACTGGCTGCACATGCGCTGGGCGTCTGTGCCGCGCGATCCCTCCAACGGTCACCCGGTGCCGTTCGCGCGTGATCCGGCCGATTTTTCCGCGCGTTGGTACGCCGCTGAAAACGATTTCCTGGGCGATCCGTTCTCCTCTCATGTGAGCCCGGTGTTCTGGGCGTTCCATGGCTGGATCGATGATCGTCTGGAAGACTGGTTCCGCGCGCACGAGCGCTTTCATCCGGGCGAAGTCAGTCGCTTGCAGGTCAATGGCGTGCCGTGGTTTGCACCGGGACGCTGGGTGGAAGTCGCCGACCCGTGGCTCGGGCCGAGCACCCACGGCTGCAGCACGGTACCGGGCCTGCAGCCAGGCAAGTCAGTGGAGATGGATCCGGAAACCATGAAGCTGGCCCTGCGCATCACCTTCAGCGATGACGAGAAAGTGTTGTCGTCGTTGTTGCGCAAGGTGCCGCAGCGTCCGTGGTATGCGCGTCATCTGAAGCCCAGACAGACTCCGGTCTGAGACGGTATTCACTGCCATCGCCAGCAGGCTTGCCCCCCACCCATTCAGCTGCACCGATGAATGTGGTGGGGCCCGACCTGCTGGCGATTGCACTTGCAGGTCAGCGCGATGCCAGTACCTGCCAGCCGCCGCCTAATGCCTTGTACAAGGCAATGCTTGCCTGCATTCGTGACAATCTCAACTGCACATTCAAATCCTGCGCGGCATAGAGCGTGCGTTGGGTTTCCAGTACCGTCAGCAAATCCTCTGCGCCGGCCTGGTAGCGACTCTGGGCGATGTCGAACGCCGTTTGCGCTTGCCGCAGCTCCTCGCTTTGCCATTGCCGTTGCTCGTCGAGGCCGCGAATGCTGTTCAAGGCTTTTTCGACATCGGCGAAGCCATTGATGATCGCGCCGCGATAGTTCTGTAGCAGTTCTTCCTGGCGCGCAGTGGCTTTGTCGCGCTCTGCGCCGAGACGACCGTTATTGAAGATCGGCCCGATCAATCCGGCGGTCAGGTTGTAGAAGGGGTTGCGCAGAACGTCGCGGAACTGGTCGGCCCCGGAGCCGATATCGGCACTGAGGCTGACAGTCGGCAGCATGGCAGCGCGGGCAACCTTGACGTCGGCCTCGGCGGCGGCCAGTTGCGCTTCGGCGCGCGCGATGTCCGGGCGGCGATTGAGCAGATCGCTTGGCACGCCAGTGGCGATTTCCGGCCAATGCAGTTGATCGAACGATTCCCGGTTCAGCACGAGAGCCTGAACCGGGCGACCCAGCAGGGCTGCGAGGCTGATCGAAGCGTCCCGGGCCTGTTGTTGCACCAGCGGCAATTGCCGTTGCTGGGCCGCTACCAGGCTTTTCTGCTGAGCCAGTTCCAGGGCGGTGGCTGAGCCTGAGTCAAAACGTGTTTGCACCAGTTTCAAAACGCTTTGCGCGTTGGCCAGATTGAGCTCGGCAATGCGGCTCTGCTCGCGCAGCGACAAGGTTTGCGCATAGGTGTCGGCGACACTGCCGAACAAGGTCAGCTCCACCGTGGCACGATCGAACTCGCTGGCCTGCAAGGCGAATTGCGCACTGTCGCGAGAGGCTTGTTTGCCACCCCAAAAGTCGATTTCGTAACTGGCATTCAGATTGGCGTCGAAGTAATCCACGGCCTTGTTACTGCTGTCGGCGTCCAGTTGGCTGTAGCCCTTGCCGCGTAACAGTTTCTGCCGATTGGCATTGAGCGTGGCCTGCACTTCAGGCAATTGTGAGCCGCCGGCGATCACGGTGCCGGCCTGGGCCTGGCGTACCCGAGCCATGGCAGCGGCGAGGTCGAAACTGCCAGTGCGAGCCTGTTCGATCAGGCGATCGAGCTCCTGGCTGCCGAACTGCGTCCACCATTGCGGGTTGTTGCGGGCAGTGCTGGCAGCCTGCGCTGACTGCCACGCGGCGGGAGGCTGCAAGCCGCTGTCCGGACGCTGGAGGGGATTGGCGCAGGCGCTGAGAATCAGGCACACGGTCAACAAACTGAAGCGCGGTTTCATAGATCGATCATTCACTGGTAAGGGCCGTGACCGGGTCGAGCCGGGCAGCTTTGCGGGCCGGCATGAAGCCGAAGACAACACCGGTGACCAGGGCGCAGCCAAAAGCGCCGAGCACTGCCAGCAGCGAGAAGGCGACGGCGATGTCACTGAGGATCAGCACGCCACCGACGATCAACGCCAGGGCAATCCCGGCGATCCCGCCGACCACCGAGAGCATCACCGCTTCGGTGAGGAACTGACGCAGGATGTCGCGCTGGCGAGCGCCGGTGGCCATGCGAATACCGATCTCGCGGGTACGTTCGCGCACCGTCATGAGCATGATGTTCATCACGCCGATACCGCCGACCAGCAGCGAAATCGCCGCAATCGATCCGAGCATCAGCGACAGGGTATTTTGCGTGCGCGCTTCGGCCTGGATCATGGCGGCGTTGTTGGTCAGTTCGAAATCCTTTTTGCCGTTATGCAGGCGCAGCATCATGCGCTCGATTGCCTGTTCGGTTTCCTTGACCTTGCGTGCATCGGCGGCAGCGATGGCGACGTACTCCGGGTTATACGTGCCAAACAGGCGCGTGCTGGCGGCGGAGTAGGGAATGGCGATGCGGTCGTCACTGTCGGAATCGCCGGAACTGGAGCCTTTTTCGGCGAGAACCCCGACCACTTGAAAGGGCACGTTTTCAATCAGGATGTACTGCCCGATGGGATTGGCGACGTCCTTGAGCAACTTGCTTCGGACTTTGTGGCCGATGACGGCAACCGCAGCGCCACTGGCTTCGTCGGCGGCGGTGAAGTAAGCCCCTTCAACCACCGGCCAATTGAAAATCTTCGGGAAATTGGTGTCGTTGCCGCCCACGTAACTGTTGTGATCGAGATTGCCGTAACGCACCACGGCTTCGGCGCCGTTGACGGGCATGATCTGCTTGATCAGCGGCAGGGTGGCGAGCACTGCGAGGTCGTCGAGGGTGATGATGCCCTGCGGTGCACGTGGGTGCGGAGGGACGCCACCCAGGTAAATGATGTTCGAACCGAAAGCGCCCATCTGCGCCATGACCTGACGCTTGCTGCCTTCGCCCACTGCGAGCATGACCACCACCGAGGCTACGCCGATGATGATCCCGAGCAGGGTCAGCGCCGTGCGAAAGCGGTTGATCCACATCACTCGCCAGGCGGCATGCAGAGCGTCCACCAGCTCGCCTTTCCAGGCACCGGAGGCTTGCGCACCTTCGCTCAGGCGCTTGCGCAGATCGACGGCTTGCAGGGCGCCGGGGTTGGCCGTGGCCTGGGCTTCGGGGTTGTCCCGGGCGCTGTCGCTGATGATCAGGCCGTCGCGGATCTCGATGATGCGCTTGGCCCGCGCTGCGACTTCGCGGTCGTGGGTGATCAGGATGACCACGTGGCCCTGGCTCGCCAGCTCGTCGAGCAACGCCATGACTTCCTTGCCGCTGTGGCTGTCGAGGGCGCCGGTGGGTTCGTCGGCCAGGATGATGTGGCCGCCGTTCATCAGTGCCCGGGCGATCGACACCCGCTGCTGCTGGCCGCCCGACAACTGATGTGGACGGTTGCCGGTGCGCGAGGCCAGGCCGAGGCGATCGAGCAGGGCGGCCGCGCGGGCGTGGCGTTCGGCGGCGGGGGTGCCGGCGTAGATTGCCGGCATCTCGACGTTCTCCTGGGCCGAGCCGGACGGAATCAGGTGATACCCCTGAAACACGAAACCGAAGGCTTCACGCCGTAGCCAGGCCAGTTCGTCGGTGTCGAGGCCGGCGACGTTTTCCCCGGCAAAACGGTATTCGCCAGAGGTGGGTCGGTCGAGGCAGCCGAGAATGTTCATCAGCGTCGATTTGCCGGAGCCGGAGGCGCCGACAATCGCCACGAACTCACCGGCGTGGATCGACAGGTCGATCCCGCGCAGCACATGCACTTCGGGGGCGTCGCCACCGCCGTAGGATTTGCGGATGTCCTGCAGGTCGATCAGGGGCGTCTGCATTCAGCCTCCGCTGCCGTCGGCCGGGCCGATCAACAGGTGATCGCCCTCGTTCAAACCTTCCAGCACCTGGACTTTCAAGCGATCGCTGATGCCGGTGTGTACTTCGCGGGACTGGATGTCGCCATTGGCGGCGATCACCTGCGCGGTCTGCCGGTTTGCCGTGGCAGTGCCTTGCAGGGCGGCAACCGGTGCGGTGAGAACGTCTTTTGCCTGACTGGCGACGAAGAATACCTGGGTGGTCATTTCCGCCATCAGTGCGTTGTCGGCGTTGTCGACATCCAGCAGCACGGTGTAGAGCACCACGCGGGCGCTGCCGCTTTTGCTGGAATTGGCAGGACTGCCGCCGCCCTGGCTGGTCTGGTCCAGCGGCTTGGGCGGCACCGGCAGGATTTGCCGCACGGTGCTGCTCCAGCGCCGCTGGCCGCCGCTGAGGGTGGTGAAGTAGGCGGTCATGCCCGGTTTGACGTGGCCGATGTCGGCTTCGGAAACCTCCGCCCACACGGTCATTGGCGACAGCTTGGCGATGCGCAGGATCAGCGGTGTCTGTTGTTGTGCGTTGAGGGTCTGGCCTTCGCGGGCATCGAGGGCCACCACGGTGCCGGCCATCGGCGCATAAATGCGGGTGTAGCCGAGTTCCGCCTGATCGCTGCGCAGGCTGGCTTCGGCCTGACGGATCTGGGCCTGGAACATGTCGATGCGTGCCTGGGTGGCTTTCAGTTCGGCGCGGGCGGTCTGCACGTCTTCTTCGCGGGTGGCGCCGCCAGCGGCGAGATGCTGCTGGCGCTGGTATTTCTGCTGCGCGAGTTCGTGCTGAGCTTTCTGTTCCTGTAATTGGGCCTTGAGGTTTTCGATGGAAAAACGCCCGGCGTCGAGTTTGGCTTTCTGGGTCGACGGATCGATTTCCACCAGCAGCTGACCTTCCTTGACCACGTCGCCGACCTCTACATGGATCTTGCGGATCTGCCCCGACGCCTGGGCGCCGACGTCCACATAACGCCGTGGTTGCAGGGTGCCCAGTGCGGTGACGCTGCTTTCGATATCGCCGCGGGTCACTTGTACGGTGGCGAACCTGTCCCGCCCGGGAGGCAGGATCTGCCAGGCGGCGTAGGCGATAACGGGGATCAAGCAAAGGACTACGAGCAGGGCGCGTCGGGCGGGGCGGGGACGTTTCATGCAGGGTTCCGGCCAGTGGAAATCGGCCCGTCGTTCAGAGGAGTGCGCGGGGTCAGGCACCGTTGAACGCTGCCGCAGGGCGCGACAGACACGGGGAGCTGTCCTGTAAACGAAGAAAGCGGAACGGAATTTAAGTGGCGACACAGGTTGTTACAGCAATCTGAAGGTATAGCCGGCCACTATTTGTCGGGCAACGACAAACACTACTTTAAATCTATATGAGAATTACTATAAATTACGCACCTCAAGTTGCCACTATCTTGCTACTGCCTCGGGCGGCTCGGCAGAACAGTGTGCTCAAGGACAAAACCCGCACTCGAGCGGCCGGGAGTCATGTTGGAAAACTACTATCGTGAGCTGGTGTGTTTCCTGAACGCCAGGCTCGGCAACCGACAGGTGGCCGAAGATGTGGTGCATGACGCTTATGTACGGGTCCTGGAGCGTTCCAGCGATACGCCGATCGAACAGCCCCGGGCCTTCCTTTATCGCACCGCGCTGAACCTGGTGATCGACGACCATCGGCGCAATGCCCTGCGTCAGGTCGAATCGCTGGAAGTGCTCGACAGCGAAGAGCGCTATTTCACGCCGTCCCCCCACAGCACCCTCGATCATGGCCAGCGCCTGGACATGTTGCAGCGTGCGCTGGCCGAGCTTTCGCCGCTGTGCCGCGAGAGTTTTCTATTGCGCAAGATCGAAGGCCTGTCGCACCCCGAGATCGCCGAGCACCTTGGTATTTCCAAGGCCCTGGTGGAAAAGCACATCGTCAACGCCATGAAACATTGCCGCCTGCGAATCAAACAATGGGATGCCCATTGAGCCGTCGCCGTTAAATTTTATTTCACTGTCCTCGTTCCTACTCAACAGACGATCTGCTGTCCTGCTCCGGGCCGGCCGGTCACCCAAGCTCTTCCTCCGCGCTGTTCGGGGGTTCATCCAGAGGACACTGGAAATGACACAGGCAATTGCATCGCCCATCGTTCACGACCTGATCGGCGTCGGTTTCGGCCCTTCGAACCTGGCGCTGGCCATCGCTCTGCAAGAGCGCGGGCCG
>Ga0247818_10000163_pt1 | contig 38868 bp, 22 predicted proteins | sample 13C_Glucose_Day1_FD_192424 | JGI IMG/M metagenome (GOLD analysis project Ga0247818, IMG submission 192424) | Soil microbial communities from agricultural site in Penn Yan, New York, United States - 13C_Glucose_Day1 | ecosystem: Environmental > Terrestrial > Soil > Agricultural land | place...
CGGCATCGAGACCACGGGCCTCGACGCTGAGCTGGTTCACATAAGCGCCAGACGCCGATTCGTAGAGGCTGTGGAACAGCAACCCGGCCTGCATCGGCGACAGCGGGTACACATCTTCGATCTGCGCCGGTGGCACCGGCAGACCATCAAGTTGCGTCTGGCTCAGGCGCGCCAGCGGGAAGTCGGCCGGGGTCACGCCACCCGCACCGTCGCCCAGGCAATGGTCGATCAGCGCCAACAACTCAGCGCGGAAATCGATGGCCAGGGCTTCAATCTCGCGCAGTTCGAAGCAGTCGCGACTGAAGGTCCAGTCGAGTTTCAGCTCACCGCCATAGACCTGACCGTCCACCGACAGCCAGTTAGGCAATGGCGCATCGGCGGATTGCGCACCACCGCTGGATTCCCTGGCGGGCGTGAACAGTGCGTCCTCGGCAAAGCTCTGGTCAAACTGCCCCAGGTAGTTGAAGGTCACCCGCGCCTGCGGCAACGCCGCCAATGCGGCTTGCGCCGAGGCATCGCCCATGTAGCGCAGCAGGCCATAGCCCAAGCCTTTGCCGGGGATGTCGCGCAGTTGTTGCTTGATGGCCTTGATCGAAGCGCCGAGCTCGGCGCTCGGTGTCAGGCGCACTGGGAACAGGCTGGAGAACCAACCGACGGTGCGGGTCAGGTCGATGTCATCGAACAGCTCTTCGCGGCCATGACCTTCGAGCTGGATCAGCGCCGATGCTTCACCGGTCCAGCGACTGAGTGTACGGGCCAGTGCGGTCAGTAGCAGGTCGTTGACCTGTGTGCGGTAGATCGCTGGGGCTTGTTGCAACAACTGGCGGGTCTGATCGCGATCCAGACCGATGCTCACGCCTTGGCGCAAATGCCCGGCTTGGCTGGCTTGCGGGTTGGCCGCCGGCAGTGTGTCGCTGGCTCCGACGAGTTGCGTTTGCCACCAGTTCAGTTCATCGGCGGCAATTTCAGAGCGTGCGTAAGCGTCGAGCTTGTCCGCCCACGCCTGGAAAGCGCTGGTCTTCGGCGGCAGTTCTTCACTTTGATAAGCGGCCTGCAAATCTTCCAGCAGCACGCGCCACGAAACGCCGTCCACCGCCAAGTGGTGGATCACCAGCAACAAGCGCTGCGAACCATCGGTCTGGGCGATCAGTGCCACGCGCAACAGCGGCCCGTCTTGCAGGCTGAGGCTGCGCTGGGCTTCGTCGCACACCGATTCCAGCGAAGCATCGCTGGCCACGCGGGCGGTCCAGAGCATGTCGATGACGTCGGCGCTGTCGGCACCGACATAACGCGCCGACCATTGGCCGTCGACCTGGCTGAAACGCAGACGCAGCGCATCGTGCTGCTTGAGCACACGTTGCAAGGCGCTTTGCAGACGCGGCAGTTCAAGGGGTTCGCGCGGCGTCAGCAACACCGCCTGGTTCCAGTGAGCGCGTTGCGGGATCGGCTCTTCGAAGAACCAGCGCTGGATCGGCGTGAGTTTTTGCACGCCGTCCACCGGACCTTGTTGCGCCAGCGGTGCCGCTTGCTCCTTGACCACAGCGGCCAGGGCTTGCAGGGTCTGCTGCTGGAACAGGTCGCGCGGTTGCAGGCTCAGGCCGGCGCGGCGAGCGCGGCTGACCACCTGGATCGAGATGATCGAGTCGCCGCCCAGTTCAAAGAAATTGTCCTGACGCCCGACCTGCTCCACGCCCAACACGTCCTGCCAGATCTGCGCCAGCACCTGCTCATGGCTGCTGCGCGGCGCTTCGAATGCGCGCTGGCTGACCGGCGCGGTCGGCGCCGGCAGGCGTTTGCGATCCAGCTTGCCGTTGGGGCTCAGCGGCATTTGTTCGATCAACACGGTCTGCGCCGGCACCATGTAATCCGGCAGGCTGCCGAGCAAATGGCTTTTCAGGGTTTCGCGCCACGCGCCTTGCTGGTCGGCATCGGCGCCGACCAAAGCGCGGTCCTGCGGCACGATGTACGCCACCAGTTGCTTGCCACTCGGGCCGTCGAGGGCCAGGACCACGGCCTCCTGCACGTCGGCATGTTCTTGCAGACGCGCTTCGATTTCCCCGAGCTCGATGCGCAAGCCGCGAATTTTCACTTGATGGTCGATGCGTCCGCAGTAATCGATGGCGCCATCGGCACGATAACGCGCCAGGTCGCCGGTGCGGTACAGGCGCTCGCCGCTGCCGAACGGGTCGACCACAAAACGCTCGGCCGTCAGCGCACCACGACGGTGATAACCGCGGGCCAGGCCGACGCCACCGAGGTACAACTCACCCACCGCGCCCAGCGGCAACGGTTGCAGCTCGCTGTCGAGGATGCAGGTGCGCAGGTTGGCGATCGGACGGCCAATCGGCACGCTGTCGCGGCCCTCTTCCACACAGGTCCAGTGGGTCACGTCGATGGCCGCTTCGGTCGGACCATACAGGTTGTACAGGTTGGCTTGCGGCAGGCTGCGCAGGGTCTGGCGTTGCAGTTCCATCGGCAGCGCTTCGCCACTGCAAATGATCCGGGTCAGCGAGGTGCAGGCCAGCGCTTCGTCGGCACCGATGAACGCCGAGAGCATCGACGGCACGAAGTGCAGCGTGGTGATCGCTTGCTCGACGATCAGCGCGGCGAGGCGTTGTGGATCGCGATGCTCGCCCGGTGCGGCGATCACCAGCGTCGCGCCTTTCATCAGCGGCCAGAAAAACTCCCACACCGACACGTCGAAACTGAACGGCGTCTTTTGCAGCACACGGTCCGACGGCAGCAGGTTGTAGGCTTCCTGCATCCACTCGATGCGGTTGTGCAACGCCACATGGCGGTTGCCCGCGCCTTTAGGCTTACCGGTCGAACCGGAGGTGTAGATCATGTAGGCGAGGTTTTCTGCCACGGCAACATTGGGCAGATCGCTGCCCGGCAGGTCGCTCAGCCAATCGGCATCGGCGTGCAGGCACAGGGCACGCACGTTGTCCGGCGTCGGCAGTTGCGCCAGCAGATGTAGCTGGGTCAGCAGCAGGGAAATGCCGCTGTCCTCGATCATGTAGCTCAGGCGATCGAGCGGGTATTCCGGGTCCAGCGGCACGTAGGCGCCACCCGCCTTGAGGATCGCCAGCAGGCCAACGACCATTTCGAACGAACGGTCGCAGGCGATCCCGACGATCACTTCCGGGCCGACACCTTGCGCACGCAGGTGATGGGCCAGACGGTTAGCGCGCAGGTTCAGCTCGGCGTAGCTCAAGGACTGGCCCTGAAACACCAGCGCCGTTGCTTCAGGGTTTTCAAGCACCCGGGCTTCGAAATGCCGCTGCACGCAGACTTCACCCGGATAGACCTGAGCCGTGTCGTTGAGGTCATCGAGAATGCGCAGGCGCTCGTCGGCATCCAGCAGCGGCAGTTCGGCCAGTGGGGTTTGCGGGTTGGCCAGCACGCCGGCGAGCAGGTTGCGCCAATGCCGGGCCAGCGTTTCGATGCGCTCGGCGTCGAACAGGTCGGTGGCGTAGGTCAGGCTGGCGAACAGTTTGTCGCCCTCTTCCTGGGTATCGAGTTGCAGGTCGAACTGGGTGGTCTGGGCCGTGGCGTTCAGCGCCTCGACCCGCAGCCCCGCCAGCAAACCGCTGACCGCTGCTGGCCGGGCTTGCTGGTGATTGAACATCACCTGAAACAACGGGCTGTGGCTGAGGCTGCGCTCGCCTTGCAGCGCCTGCACCAGACGCTCGAACGGCAAGTCCTGATAATCCTGGGCATCCAGCGAAGTGGCGCGGGTTTGCTCCAGCAACTGGCTGAACGGCAGGCGTCCGTCGACTTCGGCACGCATCACCTGGGTGTTGACGAAGAAACCGATCAGGCCACGGGTTTCCGCGCGGTTGCGGTTGCCAATCGGCACACCGATGCGCAGGTCAGCCTGACCGCTGTAGCGATAGAGCAAGGCCTGGAAACTGGCGAGCAACAGCATGAACGGCGTCACGCCGCGCTGTTTGGCCAGGGTCATCAAACCGCTGGCCAGATCAGCGTCGACGGCGAAATCCAGACGCGCACCGCGCTGGCTTGGTTGTGCCGGGCGTGGACGATCCGTCGGCAATTCCAGCAACGGCTGTTCGCTGCCAAGCTTCTCACGCCACCAGTTCAGTTGACGCTCCAGCTCACCCGCCTCCATCCAGCGGCGTTGCCATGCGGCATAATCCGAATACTGAATCGGCAGCGCTTCCAGCGCAGCGCCCTGCCCTTGGCAATGCGCGGCATATAGTCGGGAAAACTCTTCAATCAATACGCCCATCGACCAGCCGTCGGTGACGATGTGGTGCAGTGTCAGCACCAGCACATGATCCTCAGCATCCATTTGCAACAGGCTGACGCGCAGCAGCGGGCCATGCTGCAAATCGAATGGTCGGGCGATGTCCTGCTCGACCTGTTTCATTGCGCATTCGAAGCGCAGTGCCGCCGGTTCTTCGCGTAAATCGTGCTGTTCGATGGACAGCGAAGTGAACGCCGCCAGCGTTTGCATCACCTGGCCGTCGTCCTCGACAAAACGGCTGCGCAGGCTCTGGTGCCGCTCCAGCAGCACATCAAAACTCTGTTGCAGGGCCGCGACGTTCAGTGGGCCGTGGAGGCGCAGGGCGGCGGGAATGTTGTAGGCCGAACTCTGTGGATCGAGCTGCCAGAGGAACCATTGGCGCTGCTGCGCGTAGGACAATTCAAACGTCGCTTGCGGCTCGGCAGCGGCCGGAATCGGCAGTTGGCCGAAACTCACACCCTGCTCTTGCATCTTGGTCAGAAACTCGCGGCGCTTGTCGGCGGACAGGCCGGCGAAGCGCGTGGCGATACGCATGGCGGTGGTGTGTTCCATCAGTTGATCTCCATCTCGTCGAGAAGCGACTCAAGCGCATCCAGACGTGCATCGTTGTCAGTCGGGGCTTGTTGCCCGGCCATGGCGGCGTAAGCCTGAAGGTCGTTGCTTTCAAACAGCGCGCGCAGCGGCAGCTCGATCCCCAGTTCCAGCTCCACGCGGGCACTGGCCTGAGCGGCGAGCAACGAGTGCCCGCCCAATTCAAAGAAGTTGTCGCGCCGGCCGATCTGCGCCACGCCCAGCACGTCGGCCCAGATCGCCGCCAATTGCTGTTCGAGTTGGCCTTCGGGGGCTTCGAACGGTCGTTGCCAGTCTTCAGCATCCGGCAGCGGCAAGGCCTTGCGGTCGAGCTTGCCGTTGCTGGTCAGCGGCAGGTCATCGAGCAGCAGCCAGTGGCTAGGCACCATGTAGTCCGGCAGATCAACCTTGAGCGCGGCGCGCAGGTTGTCGCGCCAAGCGATCGGGTCATGCGGGGTCTGTTCAGCGACGACGTAGGCGCAGAGCTGCGGCCCAGCGTCACCGGTATGCACGCTCAACACCGCCTGACGCACACCCGGTTGCGCCAGCAGCGCGGCTTCGATCTCGCCCAGTTCGATGCGGAAGCCTCGAATCTTCACTTGCTGGTCGATGCGTCCGAGGTAATCGATGCTGCCGTCGGCGCGCTGACGCGCCAGGTCGCCACTGCGATAGAGGCGTTGCGCGGCGTCAAAGGGGTTCGGCACAAAACGCTCGGCGGTCAAGCCGAAACGCCCGTGATAACCCCGCGCCAAACCCGCACCGGCGATGTACAACTCGCCTGCCACGCCCACCGGCACCGGTTGCAACTGGCTGTCGAGCAAGTACCAGCGCAGGTCGCGGATCGGCAGGCCAATCGGGCTCTGCGCCTTGCCGTCGAGGTCGGCCAGGCGAATGGCGCGGTAGGTCACGTGCACGGTGGTTTCGGTGATGCCGTACATGTTCACCAGCGTTGGCTGTTGATCGCCGAAGCGTTCGAACCAAGGACGCAGGCTGGCGACTTCCAATGCTTCGCCACCGAAGATCACCTGACGCAGCGCCAGATTGCGTGGGCTGGCGCAGGCAATCGGCAACAGTTGACGGAACGCGGTCGGGGTCTGGTTCAACACCGTCACGCCTTCATCGCAGAGCAAACGGTGGAATTCCTGCGGCTCGCGGCTGATGTAATACGGCACGATCACCAAGCGCCCGCCGGTGCACAGCGAACCGAACAGTTCCCACACCGAGAAATCGAAGGCGTAGGAATGGAACAGGGTCCAGACATCGTCCGCACCAAAGTTGAACTCGGCAGCGGTGGCCGTCAGCAAGCGACCAACGTTGCCGTGGCTGAGCAGCGCGCCTTTTGGCCGACCGGTGGAACCGGAGGTGTAGATCACGTAAGCGAGATTGTCCGGCGTCGCCAGCGGCAGCAAATTGTCGGTGCTGTAGGCCTCCAGTTGCAGCGACGTCAGGTCCAGCACCTGCACGTCATCGCGGGCCGGCAAACCGTCGATCAAGTGCGATTGGGTCAACAACAACGCGATGCCGCTGTCGTCGATCATGTAGCTCAAACGCTCGGCGGGGTATTGCGGGTCCAGCGGCACGTAGGCGCCACCGGCCTTGAGAATCGCCAGCAAACCGACCACCAGCGGCAGCGCCCGCTCGGTGGCGATGCCCACGCGCACTTCCGGCCCGACACCCTGCTCGCGCAGTTTGCGCGCCAGTCGGTTGGCCTGGGCGTTGAGCGCGGCGTAGGTCAGGTGCTCGCCTTCATACACCAGCGCAATCGCGTGCGGCCGTTGCGCGGCTTGAGCTTCGAACAGTTGATGCAAGGTGGGTGACGGCGCTTGGGTTTGGAATGCCGGATTCCAGTGCTGGACCAACCCCGCCGATTGCGATGCTTGCAGCAACGGCAGTTCGGCGACGCGCTGTTGAGGATCGGCCACCACCGCGCGCAACAGGTTCAGCCACTGTTCGGCCAAGCGCTGCATCGACGCTTCGTCGTACAGATCGGTGGCGTAGCTCAGGCTGGCATCCAGTTCGTCGCCCTGCTCCTGGGTATCAAGCACCAGATCGAATTGTGCGGTGTGCTGTTGCCAATGCAAACGCTCGACCTGCAACCCGACGACGACCCGCTCAACGCTCGCGCCCATTTGTTGCTGGTGGTTGTAGAGCACCTGGAACAACGGGCTGTGATTGAGGCTGCGATCCGGTTGCAAGGCATCGACCAGTTGCTCGAACGGCAAGTCCTGGTGGGCCTGCGCGGTCAACGCGGTTTGCTTGACCTGTTGCAACAAGGTGCTGAATGGCTGTTGCCCATCGATCTCGGCACGCAGCACTTGGGTGTTGATGAAGAAGCCGATCAGGCCTTCGGTTTCCAGCCGTGAACGCCCAGCGCTCGGCACGCCGACACTGATGCCCGACTGCCCGCTCTGACGGTGCAGCAAAGTCTGGAAACTCGCCAGCAACAGCATGAACAAGGTCACTTGCTGTTGCTGTGCACATGCACGCAAACCGGCCAGCAGTTCGCGATCAATGTTCAGCGTCAGGTTGGCGCCACGCTCGCTGCGGCGCGCCGGACGGGTCAGCTCACTAGGCACTTCCAGCGGTGCCTGGCTGCCCTCCAATTGCTCGCGCCACCACGCCAGTTGCCGGGCGCCCTCACCCGCCTCCAGCCAGTCGCGCTGCCAACGGGCGTAGTCGCTGTAAGCCACGGGCAAGTTGTTGAGGCTGGCCGCGCGGCCTTCGGCAGCGGCCTGATACAACGCGCTGAACTCATCAACCATCACTTGCATCGACCAGCCATCGGCGGCGATGTGGTGCACGGTCAGGACCAGCACATGTTCCTCGGCGCTGACTTGCAGCAGCAATGCGCGCCACAGCGGACCGTTGCGCAGGTCGAACGGTTGGGCGATTGCTTCGGCCACGGCATCGTTGATCGACGACTCGGCGACTGGTCGCTCGCTCAACTGCAACGCCAGTTCGGCGTGCACCAACGGACGTGCTTGCTGACCGTCCTGTTCGAAGGTCGTGCGCAGGGTTTCGTGACGAGCCTGCAATTGCAGGAAGGCTTGGCGCAGGGCCTGGCGGTTCAGCGCGCCTTTCAGGCGCAGCGCGGCGGGAATGTTGTAGGCGCTGCTCTGCGGGTCCAGTTGCCAGAGAATCCACTGGCGCTGTTGGGCATAGGACAAAATTCGCGGTTGATCGTCCGCCGCACGTTGCAGTTGCGGCTGAGCGCTGACCTCGGCAAGCGCCGCACGCTCGGCGAATTGCGCCAGGTTCGAGGCAGAGAACAGGCTGCTCACTGACAGTTCGATGTTCAACTGCTGGCGAACCCGGGAAATCACTTGCAGTACCAGCAACGAATGGCCGCCCAACTCGAAGAAATTGTCGTCGCGACCGACGTGCTCAACCTGCAATACGCTCTGCCAGATCTGCGCCAGTTGCGCTTCCAGCCCTTCAATCGGGGCAACGAAAGCGCGCTGTGCAGCGCCGGCTTCAGCCCGCGGCAAGGCCTTGCGGTCGAGTTTGCCGTTGTTGTTGAGCGGCAATTTCGCCAGCAGGATCAGATGGCTCGGCACCATGTATTCCGGCAGCGCTTTGCGCATAACGGCCTTGAGGGCTTCAACGTAGTCAGCCTCGGAATTCACCACGCCGCTGGCGACGACGTACGCCACCAGTTGCGTGCCGTCCTGGGCGATGACTGCCGCTTCGCGCACCTCGTCCCGAGCTTGCAGGCAGGCTTCGATCTCGCCCATTTCGATGCGGAAGCCGCGAATTTTCACCTGATGATCGATGCGCCCGACGTATTCCAGATCGCCGTGGGCGTTGTAGCGCGCCAGGTCGCCGCTGCGGTACAGACGCGCACCGGGTGCGCGGGCAAACGGGTCCGGCAGGAAACGTTCGGCGGTCAGCGCCGGGCGGTCGAAATAGCTTTGCGCCAGGCAAGCCGGTGCGCCGATGCACAACTCGCCGACACCATCGGCCGGCAGCAACTGACCGGCCGCATCCAGCACATACAACGCACGACCGGCGATGGCACGACCAATCGGGATGCCGGACGCATCGCTGGCATCGTCCAACCGGCATTCATGCACGCTGGACACCACGGTTGCTTCGGTCGGCCCGTAGGTGTTGAGCAAACGCACATGACCCAAACCGGCCTGATGCCACAGGCGCAGACCTTCCACCGACATGGCTTCGCCGCCAACGTGCACCTGACGCAAATCGCCAAGGTTGCGCACCACACCGCTGGCGCATTCGCGGGCCAGCAGGAACCAGTAGGCGGCGGGCAAGTCGGCCACGGTCACGCCTTGCTCAATGATTTGTGCAGCCAGTCGACCGGCGTCCCACAGGTCATCGCCGCGCATGATCAACGCCGCGCCAACGCACAGCGCCGGGTAGCATTGCTCGACGAAACCGTCGAAGCTAAAGGTCGCGAATTGCAGCACGCGGTCGGCGGCCGACAGCACCGAATAATCGGCGGCGCTTTGGCAGAATTCACGCAGCGCGCCATGGTCGATGGCCACGCCTTTGGGCTGACCGGTGGAGCCGGAGGTGTAGATGATGTAAGCCAGGTCTTCTGCCACGGCGTGGTTTTGTGGATCGCTGTCCGGGTAGCCTGCGGCTTCGTCGAGGCTCAGCAGGCGCACATGCACCGGCAGCGGCAAATCTTCCAGCAAACCGGACTCGCACAGCAGCATGTCGAGACGGCTGTCCTCGATCATGTAGGCCAGTCGCTCGCTCGGGTATTTCGGGTCCAGTGGCACATAGGCCGCGCCGCTTTTCAGCACCGCGAGCAGGCTGACGATCAGTTGCGGGCCACGACGCAGCGCCAGGCCAACACGTTTGCCAGGACCGGCGCCGTTGTCGATCAAGCGATGCGCCAAGCGGTTGGCCTGGACATTCAGTTCGCCATAGCTCAGGCGCAGACCATCAACCTGCAACGCCAGCGCATTCGGGGTGGCAGCGGCTTGAGCGGCGATGCTCTCGTGAACCAGAAGGCCTGTGGATAACTCAACCGGCGCCGGTTGGCTGATCGCGAGCAGCGCGTTTTTGCCTTCGCCATCGAGCAGTTCCAGTGCACCCAATGCAGCGTCCGGTGCGGCGACCAATTGCGTCAGCAGGTGCTGAAGATTGGCCGACAGTTGAGCCACCTGAGCAGCACTGAAACGCGCCGCGTCGTAGCTGAAATCGAAACTCAGCGCCTCGCCCAACTCGACGCCAAGCGTCAGCGGATAGTGAGTGCGCTCATGATTGTGCAGGTTGCCGAACGACAACCCGGCCGGCGCGCCTTGCTTCAGCGCCTCGGCGACGGGGAAGTTTTCAAACACCAGCAAACTGTCGAACAGCGCCGAGCCCTGTTGCCCCGCCCAACCCTGAATGTCGTAGAGCGGCACGTGTTCAAACTCGCGCATCGCCAGGTTCAGGCCTTGCAACTCGCCTAGCCACTGGCTGATGGTCTGATCCGGTTTCATCGAACACACCAGCGGCAGCGTGTTGATGAACAGCCCCAGTTGTTCTTCGATCCCCGGCAACGGTGCCGAACGCCCGGCCACGGTGGCGCCGAACACCACGCAATCCTGGCCGGTGTAGCGTTGCAGTAACAGGCTCCACGCCGCTTGCAGCACGGTATTGAGGGTGACTTTCTGCCGACGGGCGAACTCGGCCAGATGCTGGGTCGCGCGGTTGTCGAGCACCACGCGAAGTTCCTCGCTGCCTTGTGCACCGACCGGTGGGCGCAGGGCTTCGGCCAGTATCGTCGGTGCTTGCAGCGGTGCCAGTGCGGCTTTCCAGAACTGCTCACCAGCGTCGGCCGATTGCTGCTGCAACCAGCCGAGGTAATCGCGGAATTGGCCCATTGGAGCCGGCAGCGACTGTCCGGCGGCGTAGTGCTGGATCACTTCGGCGAGCAACTGCGCGTTGCTCCAGCCGTCCATCAGGATGTGATGACTGGTGTAGATCAGGTGCCAGGCGTCGGTGCCGGTACGCACAAGCTTCAAGCGGAATAGCGGCGCCATGCCCAGCTCGAAACCTTGGGCACGTTCGGCATCGGCCAGCGCGTCAGTGTCGGTCGCTTCAAGCACTTGCAGCGGCAGCGTCACCTGACGGGCAATCGCCTGATGCGCGGTGTCGAGACCCTGCCAGTGGAAGCTGCTGCGCAGAATATCGTGACGCTCGACCGCTGCCTGCCAGGAGCGGGTGAAACGCTTGGTGTCGAGGCCGCCAATGTCCAGGCGCAACTGGCTGATATAGGCGCCGACTTGCGGCTCGTACAGGGTGTGGAACAGCATGCCCTGCTGCATCGGAGACAGCGGATACAAGTCTTCCAGCGTCGAGACGGAAAGCGGCAATCCATCGAGTTGCACCTGACTGATCTGCGCCAGCGGGAAGTCCGACGGCGTGGCTTGCGCCAGTTCAAGCGCACAGCAGTGATCGATCAGCGCGTTCAACTCATGCGCATACTCGTCGGCCAGACGCTGGATGGTCGCGGTGTCGAACATCTCGCGGCTGAAACCCCAGCTCAGGGACAACTCACCGCCGTAAACCTGACCTTCGACCACCAGCCAGTTGCCGAGCGGCGCCGTTGGGTCCTGCGCCACACCGTTGCCTTCGGTGGACGGCGTGAACAACGCGCCCTCATCGAACTGACGGTCGAACTGCCCCAGATAGTTGAAGGTAATGCGCGGTTGCGGCAGCGACGCCAGTTCAGCGCGTACCTCAGGCGCGCCGAAGTAGCGCAGCGCGCCGTAGCCCAGTCCTTTGTCCGGGACGTTGCGCAGTTGCTCCTTGATCGACTTGATCGATGCGCCGAAGTCGACAGCGGGTTTCAGATTGACCGGGAACAGGCTGGTGAACCAGCCGACGGTGCGGGTCAGGTCGATGTCGTCGAACAGGTCTTCGCGGCCATGGCCTTCGAGCTGGATCAGCGTGCTGCCCTGCCCGCTCCAGCGGCAAACGGCGCGGGCCAGTGCGGTCAGCAGCAGGTCGTTGACCTGGGTGCGATACGCCACCGGGGCTTGTTGCAGCAGCCGGCGGGTTTGTTCGGTGTCGAGTTTGAGTTCGAGCTTTTCTTCAAATCGGTTTTCCAGCGCACCGTTCGGGCGCTCGCATGGCAGGTCGGTGGGCGCGTCTTGCAGTTCAGTTTTCCAATGGCCGAGGCTCTGTTCGAAGGCTGGTAAATGCTCCTGCAAACGCGCGACCCAACGCTGATAAGTGCTGGTTTTCGCCTGCACCGTGCCGCCGTTGTAGAAGTGCTGCAAATCTTCCAACAACACGCGCCAGGAAACACCGTCCACCGCCAGGTGATGGATCACCAACAGCAAACGTTCGGTGCCGTCAGCCATCGCGACCCACAGGGCACGCAACAACGGACCGTTGTGCAAATCGAGGCTGCGCTGGGCTTCATCGCACAAGGCATTGAGCTGCTCGACCGATTGCGCCTGACGCTGCCACAACACCGATTCCGTGGTCGGCGCGGCGTAGGTTTGCTGCCAGGTGTTTTCTGCCTGTGCATAACGCAGGCGCAGGCTGTCGTGCTGGGTCAGCAATTGCTCCAGTGCACGCTCCAGCGCCTCGACGTTCAGCGCCTCGCGCGGCACCAGCAACAGCGACTGATTCCAGTGCTGACGCTCGGGAATCGCCTGTTCGAAGAACCATTGCTGCACCGGCGCCAACGCCACTGCGCCCACCGCCGGATCTTGATCGATATGCGATTGCCCGCCAGTGCGCGCCGCTTGGGCGAGGCTGCGGATGGTCTGGTGTTGGAACAGGTCCTTGGGGCTGAGCACAATCCCGGATTGCCGCGCACGGCTGACCACTTGCATCGAAACGATGGAATCGCCGCCCAGCTCGAAGAAATTGTCTTCCAGGCCGACGCTGTCGATGACCAGCACCTCTTGCCAGATGGCGGCGAGGGCTTTTTCCAGTTCGCTGCGCGGCGCGACGTGTTCGCGCTGTTGGGTCGATCCATCAATCGCTGGCAAGGCCTTGCGGTCGAGTTTGCCGTTCGGCGTCAGCGGCAGATGCTCGAGGAACAGCAGGAACGCCGGGACCATGTAGTCCGGCAGATGCTGACGCAGCGCGGCTTTCAGCGACTCGCGCAGGGTCGCTTGCGCCTCGGCATCGACCACCAGCGCCGAGTCGCTCGGCACAATGTACGCCACCAGTTGCTGACCATTGGCGCCGTCCTGGGCTAGCACCGCCAGTTCGCGCACCGCGTCCTGCTGCAACAGCCGCGCTTCGATTTCACCGAGTTCGATACGGAAGCCACGCACCTTGACCTGATGGTCGATGCGGCCGACGTATTGCAGGGTGCCGTCGGCTTGATAACGGGTCAGGTCGCCGGTGCGGTACAGGCGCTCGCCGGTGCTGGAAAACGGGTTCGGCACGTATTTTTCAGCAGTCAGGCTCGGCCTTGCGAGATAGCCACGAGTGATGCCCGCACCGCTGAGGTACAGCTCGGCGGACACGCCTTGCGGTACCGGTTGCAGGTCGGCATCGAGCAGATAGCTGGCGGTGTGCTTGAGCGGGCGACCAATGTTGGCGTGGCCACCGGCTTCGCGGCGGGTCCAGGTCGAATAGGTGGTGTCTTCCGACGGGCCGTACAAGTCGTAGACGTGCTCGACGGTCGCTTGCTGATACAGCGCGTCAACCAGGCTCTGTTTGAGTGGTTCACCGGCCAGATTGATGATGCGCACGCTCGGCGGGATCTGCCCGTCGCGTTGCAACGCGTTGATCGCCGATGGCACGGTGTTGATCAGCCGCACCTGATCCCGCGCCGGCAGTTGCGGCAATTCCAGGGCGTTGCGGGCGATGATCAGCGAACCGCCGTTGGCCAGCGTGACGAACAGCTCCCACACCGACAGGTCGAAGCACACCGACGTGGAGGCCAGCACGCCTTGAATGTCGTCGCGGCTGTAAACCGATTTGGACCAGTCGATCAGCGCCAGCACGTTGCGATGGGCGATGGCCACGCCTTTGGGCTTGCCGGTGGAACCGGAGGTGTAGATCACGTAGGCCAGGTTGTCGGGCGTGACGCGGCTGATCGGAGCACTTTGCGGGAAAGCGGCCAGCGACGGGATATCGTCCATCAACAGGACTTGAGTGTCTGCGCTCACATTCAACGATTCGGCGACGGCCTGCTGCGTGATCAGCACTAAAGCGCGGCTGTCTTCGAGCATGTAGGCAACGCGCTCGGCTGGGTAATCCGGGTCGAGCGGCACGTAGGCGCCACCGGCCTTGAGCACGGCGAGCAAAGCCACCAGCAGTTGCTCGGACCGCTGCAGGGCCACGCCGACCCGCACTTCCGGGCCGACACCGAGTTCGATCAGTTTGTGCGCCAGGCGGTTGGCTTGCTGATCGAGTTCGCTGTAAGTCAGTTGCGTATCCGCGAAGGTCACGGCCAATGCATCAGGGCTCGCAGCCACTTGCTGGCTGATCAATTCATGAACGCACAAATCTTCGGCGAAGCGTTCATCGGCGCGGTTCCAGTCATGCACGATGCGCTGATACTCGGCGTGCTCCAGCATCGGCAAATCACCGATGCGCTGCTGTGAATCGCTGACCATGCCTTGCAGCAAACGCGTCCAGTGCTGCGCCATGCGCGCGATGGTCGCGGCGTCGAACAGGTCGTTGGCGTAAGTCAGCGCGGCGTGCAGTTTGCCGCCCTTCTCATAAGTATCGAGGGTCAGGTCGAACTGAGTGGTGCGCCCTTGCCACTCGATCATGCCCAGCGCCAGGCCGGACGCCGTGGTCACCGTGGAAATGTCCGCGACCTGCGGCTGGTGGTTGTACATCACCTGGAACAGCGGCGTGTGACTGAGGCTGCGTTCCAGTTTCAGCGCTTCGACGAGGCGCTCGAACGGCAGATCCTGATGGGCCTGCGCGCCGAGCGCCGTTTCCTTGATGCGACGCAGCAAGTCGTCGACACGGGTCTGACCGTCCAGTTGCGTGCGCAGCACTTGGGTGTTGACGAAGAAACCGATCAGGCCTTCGATCTCGCCACGGTTGCGGTTGGCGATCGGCACACCGACGCGGATGTCGTTCTGCCCGGTGTAACGGTGCAGCAGCACGTTGAACGCACCGAGCAACAGCATGAACAAGGTGATGTTGTGTTTCTGGGCCGTGGCGCGCAGTTGCTCGGCCAGTTGCCCGTCGACAGCGAATTCGTAGCGCGTGCCGCGATAGCTCGGCATCGCCGGGCGCGGATGATCGAGGGGCAGTTCCAGCACCGGGTGTTCGTCACCCAATTGCGCTTGCCAGTATTCAAGTTGGCGCGCCTGCTCGCCCGCCTCCAGCCAGCGGCGCTGCCACAACGCGTAGTCGCCGTACTGGATCGGCAAAGGCGCAAGTTGCGGTTGCGTGCCGGCATCGAAGGCGTCGTAGCAGCGGATGAACTCGTCGATCAGCACATTCATCGACCAGCCATCGGACACTATGTGGTGCAGAGTCAGCAGCAGCACGTGCTCCTGCTCGGCGAGCTTGAGCAAGGTCACACGCAGCAGCGGCCCGGTGCCCAGATCGAACGGCAACAGCGATTGTTGCTCGGCGGCATGCGCCACGGCCTGCTCCCGCTCGGTGGGCGGCAAGGCACAGAAATCGACGTGATCGATCACCAGCGGCGCCGTGGCTGGAACTTGCAGCAGGGTGTCATCCGGTTGCGGCGCAAACACGGTGCGCAGGGTTTCATGACGCGCCACCAGGCTGGCGAAGGCTTGCTCCAGCGCCGGCAGATTCAGACGACCGGTCAGGCGCACCGCACCGGGCAGGTTATACGCGCCGCTTTGCGGGTCCAGTTGCCACAGAAACCACATGCGTTGCTGGGCGTACGACAGCGCCTGGCGGTCCTCGGCCTCGACGCCGGCAGGAATGGGGAAACGGGCGAAATCAACGCCCTCCTTGTGCAAGGCCGCAAGGAACATCTGGCGCTTTTCCAGGGGCAACCCGATAAACCGGCGAGCAAGTTTCAAGGAGTCTTCAGCATTCATTTCTGGGTATCCGGATCAGTGGCGGGAAGCACAAAGGCACGTCGTCCCTATAAAACGAATGCAGGCCGGAAAAATTAGCGAATGAGAACAACTATCAGAAGGGAGGTGAAACGCGGAAAATTGAACGATGAAAAAACCTGTGGGAGCGGGCTTGCCCGCGATAGCGGACGTTCAGACACTTATGTGTTGACTCTTCCATCGCCATCGCGGGCAAGCCCGCTCCCACAGGGATTTGGGTACAGCCTGGAATTGAGTTATCCCACAGCCGCCATGGCATGCCGCCGATGATGAACCTCCAGCTGATCCTTGATCACCCGCAGCACCTTGGCCTCATGCTCATGGATGAAGAAGTGCCCGCCAGCGAGCATGTCCACGGAAAAGCTGCCGTGGGTTTCCTTGCTCCAGCCGATCAACTGCTCGGTGGTGGCGCGGTCAGCCTTGCCGCCGAGCACGTGCACCGGGCACTTGAGCAACGGTCGATGGATCGGTTCGAAACGCCCGCACAACTGGAAGTCGGCGCGCAGGATCGGCAGTGTCAGGCTCATCAGCTCTTCGTTGGCCAGCACTTCTTCGCTGGTGCCATTGAGGTTGCGCAGTTGCTCGATCAGTTCGGCATCGGTTTTCGGCTCGGCAAAACCGCGGTCGTAATCCAGGCGCATGGTCGGCGCGGCGGTACCGGAGGCGAATAAGGCCACCGGCTCCGGGGCGCCGAGGGCGCGAAACGCATGGGCCATCTCACAGGCCAGCAACGCACCGAGGCTGTGGCCGAACAACGCATAAGGCGCCTTGAGCATGGCTTTTTGTTCGTTGGCCAGTTGCAGCGCCAGGCGGCGCATGTCGGTGTGCAACGGCTCGCCGTAACGCGCACCGCGCCCGGGCAATTCCACCGGTTGCAGCTTGATCCACTCCGGCAGTTTGCGCCGCCAGCGGCTATAGACCATGGCGCTCGCGCCAGAATAAGGCAGGCACAGCAATGTCAGCGGAGTCACCGGACGTACCTCAAAAGTTGTCTGTAAAGAGAACGGATGAAGTACGTCGTGAATTAGTCGCCGATCAAATGCGCCTGCCGGGATGCGCCGCTTTTTGCGTCAGGCCCACTCCAGCGCCGGCAAGCCGAATGCGCTCGGCTTGAACCCTTTGAGCGTACGAAGAATGCCATCGGCGTGTGCGTATTTTTCGTCGGCCATGGCCGCATCCGGAATCGCAATCGCCGTCATCCCCGCCGCTTTCGCCGCCGTGACACCGAACGGTGAATCTTCGAACACCAGGCAATCTTCAGGCGCAACGCCCAGGCGTCGCGCGGCAGTCAGGAAGATGTCCGGCGCCGGTTTGGCCGCGCCTACTTCCGGGTCATCGGCAGTGACGACGAAGTCGAACAGGGCGAACCAGTCGCGGTGCAGCGTGGTTTTCTGACCAAACGACTGGCTCGAAGAACTGGTGCCCACCGCAATCGGAATGTTGTGGGCCTTCAGATGCCGAACCAGTTCCTGTGCGCCCGGCATCGCCTGCGCTGTAGGAAAACGCTCGCGCATCAGCGGTTCGCGGATCACCAGAAACTCTTCGGCGCTGATCGGCAGTTCAAGCGCCTCAACCACGTAACGCGCCAGGTCACCGGCGCCACGACCAATGATGTTCTGTTTGACGCTCCAGTCGAACGTCCGCCCGTAGCGCGCGGCAATCATGGCCGTGACTTCGGTGTAGATGCCCTCGGTGTCCAGCAACAAGCCGTCCATATCGAAAATCACGGCCTTGATCGGGCCGAACTCTTTCAGCGCTGCATTCATCGCATCTGATCCGTATTGAACGACATCCCAGGCGGCTCAGGTGCGGCCGGCTCCGTGACGGATTAAAGGATTCAGCAGCATAGCGAGCGCGACAGCCCGAGAGCAACGGGCAAAACCCGGACGGTGACGAAGTAACGACATTGCTTTAGCGATTCGCCCTACAACAAACACCTCCTTTCCCGACTTCTTTCTCGACCGATCCAACGCAAAGTTTCTCGCCCATTCACCCAGGCGAAATTGCGCGCATGTTTGATCCCGACAAGCTGCTGGCCATGAACAACACCATCGGCTTGCTGGTGGTGGCGGCGATGAACCCGCAGCAGCCGGACATCGAAACGCTGCTCAATGATTTTCGCCTCAGCCTCAACCGCTACGACAGCTGGGCGGAAAATTTCTGGAGCCGCGGCACGCTGGGCGTCGAGCAGGTGTTCACGGTCGGCGATGCAGTGCGGCTCACCGCGCCGAAGCATTCGACCGTACCCGTCAGCTCCACCGTCACAAGCTGCCCCGCCAGCGGTCCGCTGACGCTGGTGCATCTGTTTGAAGCCGCGCGTTTCGTGCCGATTGGCAACACGCCGGTGACGCTTGAACCGCTGCTGGCAGAGGACCGAAATGGTCCGACATTTGGCGAGCCCATTCACAAAACCATCGGCCCCACCGGCATCCTGGAAATCCCCGATTGCTGGCGCGGCAATCGCTATCGCATCACCTTTTTTCCCAACGTCACCACGGCGCACGTCAAGGCACTCTACGACTCCTATCAAGGCGTGCTGGCAGAGCTGGAAGGCTGGCTGCGCCACGAATGGAACACCGAGTTTCAACCGTTGTGGGCCGGGTTTGCCGAAGCGGATTTCACCGAGCGCTACGGCATGCTGCAACGCGCCGACTGGCGCGGCGTTGATAACGCACTTCACGGCTTTTGGGATGACGTGCAGCAGCTTTACGCCCTGATCTCCGATCTGCGGGCCAATAGCGCGAAGCTCCTTGAATACCTGACCGAAGCCGAACTGCAGCAGCTCTTGAAGGCGTCGGCTGAAACCATCGCCAATGTGTTGCTGGTGCTGAGCGACGAGCCGTTGATGTTCATTCATCTGGCGGCTTTCACCAGTTGGCTGCGAATGCTGCCGCCCCAGTACACGGCGGAAGTCGTAGCGGAAATTCGTACCGAGTTGCTGGTCAGTTTCCTGCTGGTGCGCTTGATGGGTCCTGTGGGACTGAAGCTCGGCATGAGCGCCAAGGTGCTCAACAGGATCAAGTCCGAACGCGCCCGACGCTGGCTTACAGCGGCGAGTCTGCGCCTGGCGCAGTTGACGAGTCGGTCTGACCTCAGCGCTCACGCGGGCACACTCAAACCCTTGATGCTCAATGCGCAAAGCGCCGCGCTGAGACCGACGCCAACAGTGCCGTTACAGGTCAGCACGCCAGGGGCGGCGGATGCTTGGGTGAACAATCCACTGGTTCTTGCGCGCAGCACGTCCGAGGCGAAAACGCGTTTGGGCCGGCACGAGCCCTTCGACGACGCCCCGGCCCAGGCCAAAAACCCCAACGGCGACAGCGCCGATTCAGCCGAGCGCACCGCCACCCACGGCTGCCCGGTGTCGCTGGTCACCGGCGAAGAACTGCTGACCCTCAGCGATGGTTTTCTGGATGGTTTGCTGCCATTCGAATTCACCCGGCTGTATCGCACCAGCGCCGTCGAACTCGACAGCGGCCTCGGTTTTGGCTGGAGCCATTCGCTGGCCCAGCGCCTGGAAATCGATGGCGAATCCGTAGTGTGGATCGACGCGGAAAACCGTCGCACACCGTTTCCGCTGCCGAGCCTGACGCGTCCGGCGATCCATAACAGTTTGTCGCGCGCGGCGATTTATCTGGGCGATGCGGCGGAAGAGTTGATTGTTGCGTTGGCGGGTGAATCGGCGCGGTTTTATCACTTTCGTGATGGCGGCCTGAGCGCGATCAGCGATGCCTACGGCAATCGTCTGGACGTACAGCGCGACGTGTCTGGACGCATTCAGCGGCTCGATAACGGCGCCGGTCGCTGCCTGTTTTTGCGCTACGAGCGCCAGCACCTGATCGCTGTCGACTATCAGCGTTTTCACCCGACCGACGAGGGCTGGCGCACCGAGCAGACACTGGTGACTTATCGCTACGACGCCCGCTGGCGGCTGATCGAAGCGAGTAATGCGGCGGGCGAAAGCGAGCGTTACGACTACGACGAACAGCACGTCATTTTGCAGCGGCAACTGGCCGGGGGTGCGAGCTTTTATTGGGAGTGGGAACGCAGCGGCAAAGCGGTGCGCTGTGCCCGGCACTGGGCCTCGTTTGCGCAGATGGACACGCGTTATCGCTGGGACGACGACGGCAGCGTGTTGCTCAAGCACGCCGACGGCAGCGAAGAAACCTACGTCCACGATGACCGCGCGCGGTTGGTGCGGCGGGTCGCGGCCGACGGTGGCGAACAGCGCAAAACCTATGACGCCCAGGGCCGTTTGATCGCCGAGCAGGACGCGCTCGGTGCCGTCACCGAATACCGCTACGACGAACTCGGGCGCTTGATCGCGCTGATTCCGCCGGAAGACGAGCCGACGTCCTACGAGTATCGCAACGGTTTCCTGCATACGCGTTATCGCGGTCGGGCCAAGTGGACCTACCAGCGTAATGCCCAGGGCGATGTCACCTGGCTGATCGATCCCGACGGCCAGAGCACCTATCACGAGTACGACGCCCAGGGCCGGTTGCTGGCAATTCGTTATCCGGACCACAGCCGCCATCTGTTTGAGTGGAACGGCCTTGGACAACTGCTCGCGGAAACCTTGCCCGACGGTGGGCGGCGGCAGTTTTCCTACGATGCGCTTGGGCGTTTGCTGACCCGCGAGGACGAACACGGCGCTGTCAGCCGTTATCAGTGGGATGCGCTTGGGCGGTTGCTGCACAGCACGCTGCCGAACGGGGCCAGTCGCCGTTTCAGCTACAACGCCTACGGCCAGGTCGCCGCCGAAACCGATGAGCTGGGGCGGGTCACGCGTTTTGAATACGCTGACGATCTGCACCTGGTCAGCCGACGGATCAACCCTGACGGCAGCGAACTGAAGTACCGCTACGAACATGCGCAGCTGTTACTCACCGAGATCGAGAACGAGTCTGGCGATAATTACCGGTTGGACTACACGCCCGGTGGCTTGATCCGACAGGAAACCGGTTTCGACGGTCGCCGTACGGCGTATGCCTACGACCTCAACGGCCAGTTGCTGGAAAAAACCGAATTTGGCGATGACGGCTCGCAACTGCTCACCGCCTACCAGCGCGACAGCGCCGGGCGTTTGCTGGTCAAGACCCTGCCCGACGGGCTCAAGGTCGACTACCGCTACGACGGGCTGGGGCGGCTGATCAGTGTCGACGACGGTCAGGACCACCCGCTGGAGTTCGAATACGACGCCCATGACCGGCTGATCACCGAGCATCAGGGCTGGGGCACGTTGCGTTATGGCTATGATGCCTGTGGCCAGCTCAAGCACCTGCGCTTGCCGGACAACAGTCGTCTTGAATATCACCGCGCGCAAGGTGGGGCGCTGACGGCGATCGACCTCAATGGTTCGCGGCTGACAACGCACACCTTTGTCGGCGGGCGAGAACAACAACGCCAACAAGGCTTGCTGCACAGCGACTTTGCCTACGACGAGCAGGGCCGTTTGCAGGCCCACGCCGTCCGGCAAGCGCAACGTCCACTGTATCGCCGCGATTATGCCTACAGCGCCAACGGCAACCTCGCACAGGTCAACGACACCCGCCACGGCGAACGCCGCTACCAGTACGACCCGCTCGACCGCCTGACCGGCGTGCGCCATGCCCGCGATCAAGACCCGGAGAACTTCAGCCACGACCCGGCCGGCAATCTGCTGATCCACGATCGCCCCGGCCCCTGGCACCTCAAGGGCAACCGCCTGCTGCGCCACGCCGACTGGCATTACGACTACGACGCCTACGGCAACCTGATCCGCGAACGCCGAGGCCAGGCCGTCACCGCCTACACCTACGACAGCCAGCACCGCCTGATCCGCTTCACCGCGCCCGACGGCCAAGAAACGGCCTACCGCTACGACGCCTTCGGCCGGCGTATCGACAAAACCGTCGACGGCCAGACCACCGCGTTTTTCTGGCAAGGCGACCACCTCATCGCCGAAAGCAGCCAAACCCACTACCGCAGCTACCTCTACGAACCCGGCAGCTTCCGCCCCCTGGCACTGCTGGACGGCCACGGCCCGAAAAACGCCTGCCCGTTCTACTACCACCTCGACCACCTCGGCACCCCGCAGGAACTCACCGACTACAGCGGCGAGATTGTCTGGTCGGCGAGGTACACCGGCTACGGCAAGCTCAGCCAGTTGAGCCATGGCGGCGGCGAACAACTGGAACAACCGCTGCGTTTTCAGGGCCAGTACTTCGACGCCGAAAGCGGGCTGCACTACAACCGGCATCGCTATTACCACCCGGACACCGGGCGGTATCTGACGCCGGATCCGGTGAAGCTGGCGGGCGGGTTGAATGCCTACCGCTACACGCCGAATCCGACGGGGTGGGTGGATCCGCTGGGGTTGAGCGATTGTCCTGGGGCGGGTGGGTGTAAGAGACCGGTGGGTGGGGAGCGGGATCCGGCGAGGAATGTGAGTGTTGATGAGGGCGTGCCAAACATGCCTTCTTCACCCGCCAAAACTCGTTATCTATATCGTGGAGATACGCGCGAGTCATGGGAGATTTTTGAAACCGGGTTTGAACCTTTGGGAGAAAGCATGGACATTTATTTACATGCGCGCGATAACCGAAACCCTCCGAGCTTTTTTGTCAGTACTTCGACCTCCGAAACAGAAGCGATAAAATTCGCAACCGGTTATGGATATGAAGAGGGCTTCGTTTATGCAATAAAGAATATTCGCGGAATAGATGTAAACAAAAAACTAGGTTTACTGTCCCCTCACAGGAAAGAGGCTGAAATAGCTATGCCGGGAGGAATTGATAGTAGAGATATTTTAGGTGTCACCCCGGTCAAGGCGGATGGAAGCTACGAGGGTTACTCCATTCCAAATCCTTACAGGAAGTGGCCATGAAATTAGTAGAAATACCCACAATCACACATGGGGTTGCACAAAAGGCATTGATTGAATGTGACAGGCAGAATCGGACGTTAACCATGCTCCTGGAAAAAGGCTCACGCAAAACATATGTGGCCAATGACTTGTATGAATGTCTCGGGTTGTTACGAGCCGACTTCCCTGAAACAAAATTCCTATGCAAAGGATCTAAACTCAACGTTCACCCATCGAGAATGTCTTCACAAATGTCTGCTGGCATAGTGGCGTATGAGCTCATTTTAGGAGTACCAAGTGAGCCCGATGATGTCGTTAACATATTCGACTTTGAAGATGTCGACATCACCAATGACATTAAGCAACAAAGGGATTTCTACATACGGTGGCTTGACTCCTTGAACCGACAGCAAGATTAGAGACTCGACGCATACAAACCAAATGCTGATAGAAGATTGCACACGCAAAAAGCCCAGCGATCAGCCGGGCTCAAACAATTCATACCAACATCCCCCTAACCACCTTTCTTTCCTTCTGCACTACCCGCCCCCCCACTCGTAGTCCCCGCATCTCCCGCTTTACCTTCACTCCCTTTCGAACTCCCACTATCCGCACTCCCCGTCCCAGGACTGGTACTACTCCCATTAGCATCCGCCCCATTCCCACCACCAATCGTCCCAGGTGGCAGCGCGTTTTCAGGGCCGGAGCCGGCATTCATTTCCGTAGATGGCGGCATCCCGCCCTTATCGACGGGAGCGTCGCTACCGGAATACGCCAGTCCTGAACTTAACGACAACAATCCGGCTACCGTCAGCGCAGTCAATAATGGCCTGTTCATGACGCACCTCCTTTGAAAGTTGCATACCTGACTTCAGGCAGCAGCGCCTTTTCAAGGGTGCCGTTCAATCGACGAGCGGCCATGCGCCATGGCGGCCAATCAACTGGGTTCGCCGGAGCCATCCTTGCCGGCAATGTCCGGGTCTTCAGGCGTTGCCTCAACATCCGTATCCGTGCGCCTTACATCTTCGCTGGGAACTTGCTCGACGCCGGCGTCATCGTCCGGTGGGCGCTGGTCCCGGCTTAACGGATCGGTCGGTGAAGGCAGCGGATATTCCGGGGTTTCGTCGATGTCGGAGTCTTTCGGGTCAGTGTTCATAGTGCACCTCGTTCAGAGCCTGGAAGGCAGACTCTGAACGTTCGAGGTATCCACAGCGCATGGGTTCGATCAGCAAGACAACCGGTCAACGTGGCAGCGAGGGCCGATCAATCCTCTTCGCCGTCTTCGTCCTCATCTTCATATTCGAGATTGCCCACATCGCCAGCATCATCGGAGTCGTTGAGCGGCACCGTCGCATCGTCCATCAGGGAACCAGGATCTTCATTGCCGGGGTCGTTGATAAATGGCAAACCACTCGGGCCTTTTTCTTCGTTACCTTCGGTTTCCGGGGTCATGGCGGGCCTCAATTGTTCAGGGGTGTATGAAGTTCGAGGCGACTGACCGCCAAACGTTCCTGAGGCGAACGGACAGACACGAAAAACCCGGCGCATGGCCGGGTTTTATCGGTGGAAAACTTTTGAATCAGTGGTGTTTGTTCTTGTGCTTGTTCTTGTGTTTATGACCGCTACCGGAATGAGAACTGTGGTTGTCGTCGCCGAGATTATTGCCAACGGCGCCACCGGCGGCCCCACCCAGGCCTGCACCGATGGTCGAACCGGTAGAGCCGCCCAGGCTGTTACCAATCACCGAACCACCGGCCGAGCCCAAACCGCCACCGATCGCAGCTTCGGTGCGATTGCCTTTTTGCGCACCAACCGCACTACCGGCCGCGCCGCCAACACCGGCACCAATTGCGGCCCCCGTGCTGCCACCCATTTGACCGCCCACTACGTTGCCTAACGCACCGCCAAGACCACCACCCACCGCCGCTGTACCGTCACCGGCCGCCATTGCCGCTTGCGAGAGGAACAATCCAAAAACAATCGCGGGCAACGTCATACGTCGAGCACTCAGGCTAGAAACTGCATTGCCTTTGGTTTTCGGGTTCATGGCACGCCTCATATTCTTCAGGGGTATGCAAAGTTTGAGGTGCTGCACCGAGAAACGTTCAAAAAACAAAGAGCCCGGCATTTAGCCGGGCTCTTTTAAAGTATCACCGCGGATCAGTGACGCTTGTGACCTTTGGCCAGGTTGCTGCCTACGCCGCCGCCCAGTGCGCCACCCAGGCCTGCACCGATGGTCGAACCGGTCTTGCCACCCAGGCTGTTGCCGATCACCGAACCGCCCGCAGCGCCAACGCCACCGCCGATGGCTGCGCTGGTGCGATGGCCTTTCTTGGCTGCAACGGCACTGCCCGCTGCGCCGGCAACGCCCGCACCAATCGCTGCACCGGTGCTGCCGCCCATGCTCTGGCCCACGACGTTACCCAGTGCACCGCCCAAACCGCCACCGATGGCGGCAGTGCCGTCACCGGCCATTGCACCTTGAGCAACCAGAAGACCCAGAACCAGAGCAGGCAGAGTGAAACGCATGACAAAAACCTCAAAAAATAGGGGTGAAAACGAAAGGGGCGAGATTGAATGCTTTAGAGGAGAAAAAGTCCAGCCACGCGCGCGCTCAACCTCGAAGTTGGCGACGGTTGGACAGCTTTTTTGGAAAAGGTTTTATGACAGGCAAAAAAAAGCCCGCTGGGGAACGGGCAGGGTGTTGCTTCTAACGGATGAGCTGAGCCTACGTAGGTCGTTGTGAAAACTTTGTGAAAAAAATCCGCATTAAATAAACGTTCACACCATCATCCAGATACAAAAAACCCCGCTCGATGACGGGGTCCGTTCAATGTCCATTATTTCCTGGCCGGTGCCGTAACCTTGGGTAGGAATTTTCCCTTCAGCACTCGGCAAGCCCGGGTTTTGATCTTGTCGACCTCGGTCTGGTCTTCACCGAAGCTGGCTACATACTGCGTCTGGCCGCACTGTACGCAGTTGTTGATCGGAAACTCCGCACCGTCGTCCTCAATATACGGATCAGCCATCTCTTCGCCCCTCTCAAAAACGGGATCGACACCGGCAAGCCCTATTGCGCGAAAAATATCGACCACCAAGGATTTTGAGACTAGCCGGTCATTACTGGACTTGCCGTTCAGATAACCCAACGCCCGACGAATGGCCCCCCTGATTCAACGCAGCTTGACCGCGGTTCCGGTGACAAAAACCACCACCATCCCGCCCTTCCCGGCCGGCATGCTGATCTCGTAATCGAGCCCCACCACCGCATCCGCCTGCAACGCCCGCGCCCGCTCCTTGATCTCGTCAGTGGCCTGCTCGCGCGCTTCTTTCAACGCACGCTCCAGCGTCTGCGAGCGCCCACCAAAAATATCCCGCATGCCGGCAAACATATCGCGAATAACATTGACGCCCTGCACCGACTCGGCGCTGACGATGTCGAGGTACGCAACGATTTGCCGCCCCTCGATGGAATGGGTAGTGGTGGTGATCATTTAATTTCCTTGTTGCTCAAAGAATGAAGTGCATTAAACGCTACGCAGCCTCGCTCATTCTGATCGGGGAATTTGGGCAGACGACGAATCAGAGAAACTTGACCAACACCGCCGTGACAGTCGCCACCGTGCCAATCAAACCAGTGGCTACCGCCACCGGGTACCAGAACGTCGCCCGCGTCATCTTGCCAACTTCAGCGTTCAACTTGCGCTGCTCAGCCATCAGCTTGACGATCTCCACATGAATCTTCTCCAGCTCCGCCTGCTTCATGGTGAGTTCCTGCATAACGTGCGCGTATCCGTGCTGGTGGATGGGCCTGTCAGAGTGCGTTGCCCTTTGATTCACTTTGTACCTCATCGAAGGCGCAAAACGAATCCCGGCAAGAACGGGGTTATCAAGTGCTGAAACCTCCTAAAGCGTATAAACGTGCGGGTTTGCAGCAGGCGTTCCCACACGTCGATCCAACGTCCTACATCAATTTCAGAAGCGGCCTGGTTTCTGCCGCCTGAAAATTCAGGCATCTGAAACAACAAAACCCCTGGCTTCTTTCGAAACCAGGGGTTTTGTTTACATCGAATTTGGCGGTGAAGGAGAGATTCGAACTCTCGATACAGTTTCCTGTATACACACTTTCCAGGCGTGCTCCTTAAGCCACTCGGACACTTCACCGTATCTCTTCAAACATGTTCTGTCTGTCGAGGCGCGCTAATGTAGTCGAAAGCATTTCTGATGGCAAACATTTTTTTCAGAATTTTCATGCGGTTAACGCGATTGGTTGATCGCGATCGCTCAGGGGCATGGCAAACCGGCCAATCTCCGGCTTCGCGCCCGCTTCTATATAGAGGGCAATGCGCGGCGGGTGTGGCGGGCTACGCTTGCCGGGCGGGTAAAGGGTGACTGGCGGGTCAGTCACGGCGCTTTACCTGGCCGGTGGCGGTGAGTAACTTCTGCCCTACTTTATTGAAAGGAATAGCGTCATGAGTGAGTTGATTTCCTACCATCTCGAAGACGGTATCGCGACCCTGACCTTGAGCAATGGCAAGGTCAATGCCATCTCTCCGGACGTGATTGCCGCTTTCAACGCAGCGCTGGATCAAGCAGTGACTGATCGTGCCGTGGTGATCATTACCGGGCAGCCAGGGATTTTGTCGGGCGGTTATGACTTGAAAGTGATGACGTCCGGCCCTAAAGAAGCCGTGGCGCTGGTGACGTCCGGCTCGACGCTGGCCCGTCGCCTGTTGTCGCACCCGTTCCCGGTGATCGTGGCCTGCCCTGGGCATGCCGTGGCCAAGGGCGCATTCCTGCTGTTGTCGGCCGACTACCGCATTGGTGTCGACGGTCCGTTCAGCATTGGCCTGAATGAAGTGCAGATCGGCATGACCATGCACCATGCCGGTATCGAGATTGCGCGTGATCGCCTGAACAAAGTTGCGCTGCAACGTTCGGTGGTCAACGGTGAAATGTTTAATCCGCAGTCGGCGCTGACCGCAGGTTTCCTTGACGTGGTGGTAGCGGCCGAAGAACTGCAAGGTGCGGCGTTGGCGGCGGCTCGTCAGTTGAAGAAGATCAACATGACCGCCCACAAGAACACCAAACTGAAAGTCCGCAAAGCACTGCTGGATGCCTTGGATAACGCGATCATTCAGGATCAGGAGCATTTGGGATAAGCCCAAACCTGCGTTAGCGAAAAGCCCGACCGTCGTGTCGGGCTTTTTCGTACGTGCGCTGGCGAAAAGCCTGCGAGCGCTCTAGAACACGTCTTACCCGAGATTCAGAAACATGTGCACAAACATCGGCCATCTTCCGCCTATATAGCGGCAATTGCCGAAAACAGTGCACATCCGTACACTGCGCCACCTTTTGTCCCGGTGGGGCCTGAAAATGCTGTTTGCTTTACGTATGTCATTGATGGGCCTGCACTTTATTGTGGCGGGCGTGCTGGGGGTGATTCTCGGCCTGTGCCGTCCGTTCAATCCGGATAACAGTCGCCTGTGTGCACGCCTCTATGCGTGGCCGGCAATGTGCATTTTGCGTTTGCGGGTGAAGGCCGACGTCGGCCCGTTGATGGATAAACCCGACAGCTGCGTGATCATCGCCAATCACCAGTCCAACTACGACCTGTTCGTCTTCGGTAACGTCGTGCCCCGCCGTACCGTGTGCATCGGCAAGAAAAGCCTGAAGTGGGTGCCGCTGTTCGGTCAGCTCTTCTGGCTGGCCGGTAATGTGTTGATCGACCGTGGCAATGCGCAGAAGGCCCGCCAGTCGATGTTGACTACCACCCATACCCTGCAAAACGAAGACACCTCGATCTGGGTGTTCCCGGAAGGCACGCGCAACCTGGGCGAGGATTTGCTGCCGTTCAAGAAAGGTGCGTTCCAGATGGCCATCGCCGCCGGTGTGCCGATTGTGCCGGTGTGTGTCAGCAGTTACGTCAAGCACATGCGATTGAACCGCTGGCGCAGTGGGAAAATTCTGATCCGTTCGCTGCCGGCGATTCCAACGACGGGTTTGAGCCTGGATGACATGCCGATGCTGATGGCCCAGTGTCGTGAACAGATGCGCGCGTGCATCGATTCAATGGACCGGCAGCTGCAAGCCGCTTAAAAACAAAACCCGCCTGGTGCGGGTTTTCTTTTGCCTGTGGTTTTTTACCGTCGAACTCGGCAGATTTCACTGACTCTCACACCATAGACAAGGCTAAGCTGGACACTGCCTGCCACGGCCTTCTTTTGTAATAGAACGCGACCAATAAAAGCTGCCGAGAAGTGAACCAAGACCATGGGTAGAGTTGTTGCTGCTGCGGTTTACAGCGCTGGAAAGAAAGTCACCAATATCACCCTCGATGAAGGCGCGGCCTGGGCCGCAAAGCCTGGCCACTTTGTCTGGATCGGCCTTGAAGAGCCGAATGCAGAGGAACTGTTCAATCTGCAACGACAGTTCAATCTGCATGAACTGGCCATTGAAGACGCCCTTGAAAAACACAGCCGGCCGAAACTTGAAACCTTTGGCGATGCGCTGTTCATCGTCACGTATTCGCCGATTCGCGAAGACGGCAAACTCAAGTTCATCGAAACCCATATTTTTGCCGGCAATGGCTACATCATTACCGCACGCAACGGTCACTCGGCGTCCTACGCCTATGTCCGCCAACGTTGTGAAGCGCGTCCGTTGTTGCTGGAGCATGGAGAAGATTTCGTCCTCTATGCCATCCTCGATTTCGTGATTGAGAACTACCAGCCAGTGGGCGAAGCGATCCATGACGAGATCGATGAGCTGGAACGCAATGTGATGTGCGGTTCACTGAACGAACGCGATATTCAAAAACTCCACAGCCTGCGCCGTGATGTGTTGCGCTTGCGTCGATTTGCGGCGCCCATGGTGGAGATCGGAGAAGAGCTGCAAAAGTTGAGCTTCCCGTTTATCGACAAGAACATGCGCCCGTACTTTCGCGATGTGCAGATTCATGTGACACGGCAAATGGAAGACCTGACGACCCTGGCCGATATCGCCAGCCAGACCATCGAGGTCGGGGTGTTGCTGGAGGCGTCACGCCAAAGTGTGGTGCAGCGCAAGTTTGCCGCATGGGCGGCGATTCTGGCGTTCCCGACGGCGGTGGCGGGGATCTACGGGATGAACTTCCAGAACATGCCTGAACTGACTTGGCACTACGGATACTTCGCCGTACTGGGGTTTATTTCGGTGGGGTGCGTGGGTTTGTGGGCGAGTTTCAAGAAATCGGGTTGGCTTTAGATCGTCCGCAAGTGCCTCGCACTCGATCGCGGGCAAGCCACGCTCCTACAGGTTTTGCGCCTGTGGGAGCGAGGTAGCAACTGATTAAACGGTTTCTGGCTTGTGCGCCACAAAGCGCATCATCCACTCGGCCACCGTGGTGCCGTGGTGTTCGCTGTCCAGGCTGGCGATGCCTTTCGAGTAGATCTGCTCACCCAGCGCTTGCTGACGAATTTCCAGCAAGGCCCGGGAATAGTCGTGAATGAACTCCGGATGACCCTGGAAGCACAGCACCTGGTCGTTGATGTGGTACGCGGCAAATGGGCAGAAATCGCTGGAAGCGATCACCGTGGCGTTTTCCGGTAGCGAGGTGACCTGGTCCTGGTGGCTGATCAACAGAGTCAGCTCTTCGCGCACCGGACTCATCCACGGGGCCTTGGCGGCGAGTTTGTAGTTGTGCGTGCCAACGCCCCAGCCCTGGGTCGCGCGTTCGCTCTTGCCACCGAGCAACAGCGCCAGCAACTGATGACCAAAGCACACGCCCAACAGTTTGTCGCCGCGCTCGTAGCGGGTCAGCAAGTACTTTCTGAGGGTTTCGATCCACGGGTCGGTGCCAAAGGAGTCGGCCTTGCTGCCCGTCACCAGGTAGGCGTCGAAGGTCTGGTCATCACTCGGGTAGTCACCCTGCACCACGTTGTAGATGGTGAAATCGGCGGCAACCGGTTGCTGCGAAAACAGGCGCTTGAACATCTGCCCGTAACCCTGATATTGGTCGACCAATTCCGGACGCAGGTTGTCGGTTTCCAGAATGCAGATGCGTAACGACATAAAAAATACCTGACACGTGATGGGAATAATGCACACCCCAGAGCCTGCCTCGAAACACGGTATCAAGGCAAGCCCCACGGTGCGTCACTTGTCCCTTAGAACGCCTCCCCTTTGGCAGCCTTTTCCAACAACAGCGCCGGTGGAGCAAAGCGCTCGCCGTACTGCCCGGCCAGGTACTGGGCGCGGGCGACGAAGTCCTTGACCCCGTACTGGTTGATGAACTGCAGTGCGCCGCCGGTCCACGCGGCAAAACCGATGCCGAAGATCGATCCAACGTTGGCATCCGCCGTCGAGGTCAACACGCCCTCCTCCACACAGCGCACGGTTTCGATGGCTTGCACAAACAGCAGCCGATCACGTACGTCCTTCGGTGATATCTGCCCCTCGGTTTTCTCGAAACGGGTTTTCAGTTCTGGCCACAGGTGTTTTTGGCCACCGGCGGGATATTCGTAGAAACCGCCCCCGGCAGCTTTACCCGGACGTTTGTATTCGTTGAGCAGCAAGTCAATCACGGCGAACGCCGGGTGCTCAATCAGCGGTTTCCCTTCTGCTTGCAGGTCTTTGGCGGTTTGCTGACGGATATGGCTCATGAGGCTGAGGGAAACTTCGTCAGAAATCGCCAGCGGCCCGACAGGCATGCCCGCCTTGCGCGCCTCGGTCTCGATCATCGCCGCGCTGACGCCTTCGCCGAGCATGGCGATGCCTTCGTTGGTGAACGTGCCAAATACCCGCGAGGTGAAGAAACCTCGACTGTCGTTGACCACTATCGGCGTTTTCTTGATTTGCAGGACGAAATCGAACCCGCGAGCCAAGGTTTCGTCGCTGGTATTGGCGCCCTTGATGATCTCCACCAACGGCATTTTTTCCACAGGACTGAAGAAATGCAGGCCGATGAATTTGCTCTGGTCCGGCACTGCCGTGGCGAGGCCGCTGATCGGCAGCGTTGAAGTATTGGACGCGATCACCGCATCCGCGCCGACGACGCCTTGTGCCGCCAGCGAGACTTTGGCTTTCAAATCACGATCTTCAAACACCGCTTCGATGATCAGGTCGCAGCCCGCCAGGTCGGCATCACTTTCAGTGGTCTGGATGCGCGCAAGCACTGCGTCGCGCTGCTCGCTGTTCATTTGGCCACGGGCCACTTTCTTGTCCAGCAAGGCTGCGGAGTGCGCCTTGCCCTTCTCTGCCGACGCGAGATTGACGTCCTTGAGCACCACGTCGATACCCGCCGACGCGCTGACAAAAGCGATGCCCGCGCCCATCATTCCGGCGCCGAGCACGCCGACTTTTTTCGTCACATACGGTGCAAAGCCTTGAGGTCGGGAACCGCCGGCATTGATTTCATTGAGCTGGAACCAGAACGTGCCGATCAGGTTTTTCGAGACCTGGCCGGTGGTCAGTTCAGTGAAGTAGCGGGTTTCGATCAGGTGCGCGGTGTCGAAATCGACTTGTGCGCCTTCAACCGCTGCACAGAGGATTTTCTCCGGCGCAGGCAGCGTGCCTTGGGTTTTGCTGCGCAAAATCGCCGGTGCAATCGCCAGCATCTGCGCGACTTTCGGGCTCGACGGTGTCCCGCCGGGAATCTGGTAGCCCTTCACATCCCAGCGTTGCACCGCGCCAGGATTGGCCAGAATCCAGGCCCGCGACTTGGCCAGCAGTTCGTCATGATCGGCCGCCAGTTCATCGATCAGCCCCGCCTGCAACGCCTGTTGTGGCCGGACCTTCTTGCCTTCGAGCAGGTACGGTAGGGCTTTTTCCAGGCCGAGCATGCGCACCATGCGCACCACCCCGCCACCGCCCGGCAGCAGGCCGAGGGTGACTTCCGGCAGGCCGAGTTGCACCGACGGATTGTCCAGCGCCACCCGGTGATGACAGGCCAGGCAGATTTCCCAGCCACCACCGAGAGCCGCGCCGTTGATGGCGGCGACGACCGGTTTACCGAGTGTTTCCAGGGTGCGCAGTTGCCCTTTAAGGGTCAGCACCATGTCGTAGAAAGCTTTGGCTTCGGGTTTGCCGACCTTGATCAGCTCATTGAGGTCACCGCCGGCGAAGAAAGTTTTTTTGGCCGACGTGATGATCACACCGGCAATGTGCTCCTTATCGCTGACCAGGCGGGCGACACAGTCTGCCATGGCTTCGCGGTACACCGCGTTCATGGTGTTGGCGCTCTGGCCCGGCATGTCGATGGTCAGGACAACGATCTGGTCCTGGCCCTTTTCGTAACGAATGGCTTGGCTCATAAACAGGTTCCTTGAAGGCGAGGCTCAGAGGCGTTCGATGATGGTGGCAATGCCCATGCCGCCGCCGACACACAGGGTCGCGAGGCCATAGCGCAAGCGCCGCGCTTCGAGTTCATCGAGCAAGGTGCCGAGGATGGCGCAACCGGTCGCGCCCAGCGGGTGGCCCATGGCGATGGAGCCGCCGTTGACGTTGACCTTTTGCGGATCGACGGCCATGTCCTTGATGAACTTCAACACCACCGAGGCAAAGGCCTCGTTGACCTCGAACAGGTCGATGTCTTCGACGCGCAACCCGGCCTTCGCCAATACCTTGCGCGTCGCCGGCGCGGGGCCGGTGAGCATGATGGTCGGGTCGGTACTGGTGACTGCCGTGGCAACGATTCGCGCCCGTGGCTGCAAGCCCAGCGCCCGGCCCTTGGCTTCAGAACCGATCAACATCAATGCCGCACCATCGACGATCCCGGAACTGTTGCCGGGGGTGTGCACATGGTTGATCCGCTCGACATGGCTGTAGACCCGCAGCGCCGTGGCATCGAAGCCCATCTGCCCCATCATCTCGAAACTCGGCTTGAGCTTGCCCAGGCCTTCCAGGGTCGACTCGGCACGGATGAACTCGTCATGATCGAGCAGGACGATGCCGTTCTGATCCTGCACCGGCACCAGCGACTTGTTGAACGAACCCTCGGCCCGGGCTCGCGCGGCTTTCTGTTGCGAGTGCAGCGCGTAAGCGTCGACGTCCTGGCGACTGAAACCTTCCAGGGTGGCGATCAGGTCGGCGCCTACGCCTTGCGGGGTGAAATGGCTGTGCAGGTTGGTGGCCGGGTCCAGTGCCCACGCCCCGCCATCACTGCCCATCGGCACCCGCGACATCGACTCGACGCCGCCCACGACCACCAGGTCTTCAAAGCCGGAGCGCACTTTCATTGCCCCCAGGTTCACTGCCTCCAGCCCGGACGCGCAAAAGCGATTGATCTGCACACCGGCCACGCTGACATCCCAATCGGCCACTTGAGCGGCAGTCTTGGCGATGTCAGAGCCTTGATCGCCGATGGGCGTCACGCAGCCCAGCACCACATCATCGACCTGACTGGTGTCGAGGGCTGTTCGCTGTTGTAGCGCCGTGAGCAGCCCGGCCACCAGGTTGACCGGTTTGACACTGTGCAATGCGCCATCGGCCTTGCCTTTGCCCCGTGGGGTGCGTAACGCGTCGAAAATCAAAGCTTGGGTCATGTCGTCCTCGAACCGGATGGTGAATAAGGGCTGGGATCTTTTTATTTTGCGAGCCTCCACCTTATTCCCAGCCACCGTGGATTCAATGACCGCAGCGCTCACAGACGTTGACGCTCACGCTCAGACGGACGGTCATCCATGGCCCGGTGAACCGGTTCAGGACACGCAGGTGTCTAGCAAAAGGCCGCCAAAGAAGCTGGCAATAGGCCTCATGCCTTTTTGATAGCTAATTTCGAGAACACCATACGAAATGAATCTAAACCAAGCGTGACGCGGGCTCTAAGGTGAAGGAGTACGAAGTTGTCGTCGGGTTTTGCCGAGGCGCTCGTCTTACAGGAAGTGCACCGCGCTGCCGTCATGGAGATATGCAGGCAGGCATCAGGAAATAACAAAAAAGGCGGTCAAGCCATGTTCAAACAATCGAAAGTTCGTCAAGCCGGGCTCATTCTTTTCGCCACCACGCTGTTGTTAATCGTGCCGAACCTGACCAAGGTGATCGGCTGAATCAAGCGCCAAAGTTAATTATCGCCACATCAAAAATGTGACTGGCTCGCTATCCGGGCCAGCGTGGCTGTGCCAACCTTTGCGGCACTACCACGACATGGACGGCGATCCTTTGAAAACGCTCATTCTGTTCGGGGCCTTGCTGCTCAGCACGCCTCTGTCTGCCGCACAGCTCAACCTGGAGCTGGGTGAGAATAGCCGCACCTGGCAGACCGAGGAATTGCTCAAGCATCCTCAAGTGCAGACCATCACCATTGCCAATGACGTTTCCTATAAACGCGACATGAGCTATCGCGCGGTGCCCATGGCGGCGTTGTTGACCGGCATCAAATCTGACGATCACCTTCAGGCCGTGGCGCTGGACGGTTTTGCCGCTGAACTGGCAGCCGCGCCCTTGCTCAACACCGAGGGTGCTCGTGCCTGGCTGGCGATTGAAGACCCCGCCAAGCCATGGCCGCCGCTGTCCGAAGGCAAGCACAGTGCCGGGCCGTTTTATCTGGTCTGGACCGATCCGCGGGCGGGCAATATCAGCCCGGAACAATGGCCGTTCGAAGTTGCCAGCATCAAGCGCATGGCGCCGGTGGCCGCACGTTTCCCTGCCCTGCTGCCCGACCCGGCGTTGAAGGACGATGATCCGGTCAACAAGGGCTTTGCCCTGTTCCAGAAGAATTGTCTGGCCTGCCACCGATTGAACGGTGCCGGCGATGCCCAGTTCGGGCCGGACCTGAACATTCCGTACAACCCGACCGAGTATTTCGGCGCGGACTTCCTCAAGCGCTACATTCGCGATCCGCAGAGTTTGCGCCAGTGGCCGCAGGCGAAGATGCCGGGGTTCTCGGCCGAGGTATTGCCGGATGAGGATCTGGGGATGTTGGTGGGGTATTTGAAACACATGGCGGGGCGCAAAATTAAGCCCTGAGTCGTGATTCCCTGTAGGAGCTGCCGCAGGCTGCGATCTTTTGATCTTGTTTTTTAGAATCAAAAGATCGCAGCCTGCGGCAGCTCCTACGGGGGTGTTCCGGCAGTTATTGCTGCTGCACGGAAATCACCGGCGCCGGCGTCGGTGTCACCAGCACCTTGGCGTGCATCTGTTCACATCCGCCACCACGGCGCATGCCGCGTACCGGGCAGGCATCGAGGTAATCAAGGCCCACCGCCAGTTTCAGGTGACGCTCGGGGCGTGCCAGTTCGTTGGTCACGTCGAAGCTGTACCAGGCGTCATCGAGCCAGGCTTCCGCCCAGGCGTGACTGGCCAGGTGTTCGCTGTTCTCGCTGTACAAATAACCCGACACATACCGCGCCGGAATGCCCAGGCTGCGGGTGCAGGCCAGAAAGGCGTGGGTGTGGTCCTGGCATACGCCTGAACGCCCGGCGAAGGCCTGGGCGGCGCTGGTGTCCACTTCGGTTGAACCCGGCGTGTAGGTCATGTGCTGGTTGAGGCCGTGCATCAGGTCGATCAACGCCGTGCGATCGCGGCGCTGCTTGCATTCTTTTTCGGCAAACGCACGCAGTGCGGCGTCAGCCTCGGTCAAACGGGTAAAGCGCAAAAACGGCAGCGCCGACTGGCTCTCGTGCTCCGCTTCGCGCAGCTCATCGATGTCGACCTGGCCCCGCGCACCGATGATGATCGCCTCGTGGGGCTCATCCATGGTCAGCACATGCAGGATGTTGCCGAACGGATCGAGTTGCGCGCGCACCGGGCGTGGCAGGTCGAGCTGCCAGCTGAGCACGTGCTGGCGCTCGCTGTCGTGAGGTGTCAGCCGCAGGTACTGGATGCTCGCCCGCACCTGATCTTCGTAGTGATAGGTGGTCTCGTGGCTAATGGAAAGTCTCATGCAGCCTCCAGGTAAGAACTGTGAATCGCGTTGCCCAACTGGCGCACCAGCGGGATGAACTCGGTCAGCCAGGCGTGCAGGCCTTCGTCGAGAATTTCGTTGATGCCGGTGTAGCGCAGGCGTGCGTCTATTTCCGCCGCCATGCGTTGCGCCGGTCGGCCATTGGCCCCCGGCAACTGGGCGAGAATCTGGTCGATTTCTTCAGTGCAGGCACGCAGCGAACGCGGGACATCCGCCCGCAGCAACAGCAATTCCGCCACATGCCGCGCGCCGGGTGCGTCGCGGTAGATTTCGGTGTAGGCCTCGAAGGATGAGAGCGCCCGCAGCAACGCACTCCACTGGTAATAGGCGTGGGCCGTTCCATCGCTGACGGCTTCGGCCTGATCGCCAGCCATTTCGTAACGGGCATCGAGCAGGCGCAGCGTGTTGTCAGCCCTTTCGATAAAAGTGCCCAGGCGGATGAAACGGAAAGCATCGTTACGCATGATGGTGCCGTAGGACGCACCCCGGAACAGGTGTGAACGTTCCTTGATCCACTCGCAGAAACGGCTCATGCCGTAGCGGCTGAGGCCCTGTTCGGCGATGCCGCGAATTTCCAGCCAGGTGGCGTTGATGTTTTCCCACATGTCGGCGGTGATTCGCCCACGCACCGCATGGGCACTGGCCCGCGCCGCGCCGAGGCAACTGTAGATACTGGCCGGGTTGGCCGCGTCCAGGGCGAAGAAATGCAACAACCGCTCGGCGTGCAATTCGCCGTGGCGTTCGAGGTAATCGTCCAGGGTGCCGGTAATCAACAGCGGCATGGCCAGTTCGTGCAAACCGTTGCCACGGCCGTCCTGTGGCATCAGCGACAGCGAGTAACTGATGTCGAGCATCCGTGCGAGGTTTTCCGCCCGCTCCAGGTAACGCGACATCCAATACAAATCCGAGGCAGTTCTACTTAGCATGACAGGCTTCCTTCAATCCTCGACCACCCAGGTGTCCTTGGTTCCGCCACCCTGGGAGGAGTTCACCACCAGGGAGCCTTCGCGCAGGGCGACACGGGTCAAACCGCCGGGTACGACCCGGGTTTCACGGCCTGACAATACAAACGGACGCAGATCGATATGCCGCGGTGCGATACCGTTTTCGACAAAGGTCGGACAGGTCGACAGCGACAGCGTCGGTTGCGCGATATAGGCATGGGGCTTGGCGATGATGCGCGCGCGAAAGGCTTCGATTTCCGCAGCCGTCGCCGCCGGCCCCACCAGCATTCCGTAACCGCCGGAGCCTTGGGTTTCCTTGACTACCAGTTCTGGAAGATTGGCCAGCACGTGGGAAAGTTCAGAAGGGTTACGGCATTGCCATGTGGGAACGTTCTGGAGGATCGGCTCTTCATCCAGATAGAAGCGGATCATGTCGGTCACGAACGGATACACCGATTTGTCGTCCGCCACCCCCGTGCCGATGGCATTGGCCAGCACCACGTTGCCCGAACGGTATGACGACAACAGCCCCGGCACGCCAAGCATCGAATCCGGATTGAACGCCAGCGGATCGAGGAACGCATCGTCGAGACGACGGTAGATCACGTCGACAGCTTTGGGGCCGTCGGTGGTGCGCATGTAGACCTTGTCGTCACGCACGAACAGGTCCGCGCCTTCGACCAGTTCCACACCCATTTCCCGAGCCAGGAACGCGTGCTCGAAGAACGCACTGTTGAAGCGCCCCGGCGTCAACACCACCACGCTCGGGTTGTCGATGGGGCTCGAGCTTTTCAGGGTGTCGAGCAACAGGTTCGGGTAGTGGTCGATGGGGGCGATGCGTTGCGCCGAGAAGAGCTCGGGGAACAGGCGCATCATCATTTTGCGGTCTTCGAGCATGTAGCTGACGCCGCTCGGTGTGCGCAGGTTGTCTTCGAGCACGTAGTACGTGCCGTCGCCGTCGCGCACCAGATCGACGCCGGAGATGTGCGAGTAGATATCGCGGTGCAAATCCAGCCCTTGCATCGCCAACTGGTATTGCTCGTTGGCCAGCACCTGTTCGGCGGGAATGATCCCGGCCTTGATGATGCGCTGCTCGTGGTAGAGATCGGCGAGAAACATGTTCAACGCCTTGACCCGCTGGATGCAGCCGCGTTCGACCACGCGCCATTCACTGGCGGGGATGCTGCGCGGGATGGTGTCGAAGGGAATCAGGCGCTCTGTCCCCTGCTCATCACCGTAGAGCGTGAAAGTAATCCCGGCGCGATGAAATAACAGATCGGCCTCGCGTCGCCGTTGTGCCAAAAGCTCGTCAGGCGTTTCGGCCAGCCAACGGGCAAACTCCCGATAATGCGGGCGGACCTGGCCGCCGGCATCGT
>Ga0247818_10000164_pt1 | contig 38734 bp, 36 predicted proteins | sample 13C_Glucose_Day1_FD_192424 | JGI IMG/M metagenome (GOLD analysis project Ga0247818, IMG submission 192424) | Soil microbial communities from agricultural site in Penn Yan, New York, United States - 13C_Glucose_Day1 | ecosystem: Environmental > Terrestrial > Soil > Agricultural land | place...
GATTAGATTCATATAGCCAAGCCCATTAAAGTGCTCGGGAAGATCATGGGTGTCATGGGTATACATCACAGTTGTATTTCCATCCAACAGCTCTCGATGCTGCAGGGTGGATGCAATTTTAATATGCGTCTCGGACAATCTAGACCCGCCAAACTTTGCAACTTTTCCCAACAACCCAGAAAACATATCCTGATATATTTCGCTCAGCTCTTTATCCGTCGAGCGCAATTGTTTCTTAAAGCCCTCGACAGCCTCCTGCTGCTCTTGGTTCTCAGATGTCTTTTTGTATATGATTGCAGTCTGAGAAGAGAGGGTTTTATCATTGTCTTTATTCGTAACACTCCGCTTCGCACCGATAGACCTGAATGAAATAACATCAGCCAAACTAATGTTTTCTTTAGTCAAGTCTGTGAACACATCCGGATCACTATAGGAAAAGCTTTTTTTCCTGACTTGATCAAAGTAAATATGCTGATTTTCCTTAAGAAACAAACTCGAATCGTTGTCATATTTTTCTTTTACAGCATTGTAATCATTCCGCATCGCCGTCAACTGAGAATAACTAACCAGATACTCAAACCCAAGCACAATATGATTATCATCAGGATCCAAGCTCATTATTAACTGGCTTACTGGCGACAAATTATCGACGTCATCGTACTCAACATATAATTTCAACGTTATACCCAAGGGGATATAGGCATTCTCCGGACCTATCGGATCAGCGCCGCTCACCAATTTGATTAAGGCGGCTTTTAAATCGACATTGAAATCGTCAAAAACTATTTTATGCTTCTCAGAAGAATTTATAAATTTCTCTAACGCAGAGAGCAGCGAAGTCTTTCCGCTATTATTTTTACCCAACACCAGAGAAAGATTGCTCTCAAGATCAAGAGAGAACCTCTTCAATAAGCGAAAATTATTAACTTCGATCCTTACTACTTTCATGAACCTATCCTTGTATTAGAATAAATTGCACCGCCATTAGATATCAGACACATCTAGTCCCTGACATAAAATAACCAGTTATCGATCAATAAAATTAGAGCTATCGGTGTGTAAAATACTGACATTAATGGGCTTAATCGCTTAAGCGGATCATTTGCATCCATGCTAACCAAGCCTCCCGCTGCCAAGGGTCACATGACCCAGGGAGCTGGCCACTCGCCAGACAGTAGCTAAAGCTTGGCCTACCTGGCAAGTAGCTACCAAAGGCGCAGTTGGCATCGCACTCTGCAAATGCGAAAGATGTTGTAGATGTCAGGGTAAATTTAGAGATAGAAATTTCATAAAATTTATAAATATCAAATAAAAACAACAAGTTAGTTTTATGTTCGACTCCTGGTACCACCATACAAAAAAGCCCCCGCATAAATGCAGGGGCTTTGCTATTTCTAGAGTGTGGTAGATGCTTCTGTGCCTGAGACTTGCTCCCTGTGCGTAAACAATCTCAGGCAGGATACAAATCCCGCAACGCTTCAGGATGCTGACTGGCGACCCTCAGGAGAGTTTGCGCTGCCCCCGTCGGCTGCCGGCGACCCTGCTCCCAATCCTGCAAAGTCCGCAGACTCACACCGATCAGTTTGGCAAACGCACTTTGTGAAACGCCCACTTTGGCACACGCTTCTGCTGCCGCAGAGAGCCGCACCTGCGTTACGCGTGCGGCCTCGCCGTATAAACAAACCATAAACGCTTATTGGGACAGATCGACGAAAAGTATGGGGCGAGGCCTTGGGAAATCTGTTGTAACGAGAAGCCACTACTAGCCACCGTTGCTCATCTGCCTGCCCCAAAGCTACCGTCAAACCCGTCGCTGCCAATTCAGCGTCCGGGCCTGAGAACCCGCGTAAGATACAGGCGCACCAGCACCCAAAATCACGATTGCCGACGCTTTTTTGTGTCCGCACTCACGTGTAATGGCGGCTGTGCGTGGGAGACCCTCGGGTCTGCCGGGTTCCTGTATCTCCGGTTTCTCAGCCTGCGCATAGCTGCCACCCTTTCGCCTGAGAACGAAAATGGCGGCTCTCATTTGATACAGGGAGTTCACAAATGAATGCCATTGATCCATCCGTAATCCGCCGCGCTGCAACACCGGTCACCTCACTCCACGCCTTGGATACGGCAGGTGAAGCGAAATGACCGACTACCTCGATTTGAAAACACCAGGCCTTACGCACTTTTCCTTCCAGGCCAATCAAGCGCTGTTCCGCACGAATCGTGGTGTTCCGGTAATAACCGCCCTTTCCCACGCCTCCCACTTGCTTCACATCTCACGATTGCTCACTGCGGACACTTCAGTCTCGCGCGATCCGGATCTTCATGCTTATGCCTCCCAGTATCTGCAGGAGTTAAGCAAGGCACTGATCGACGATGTGGTGAAAGTGCTGGATGCGCCAACAGCAAGCCATTGACGTAAACCGCCAGAAGAAAGCCCTCGCTGTACCGCGAGGGCTTTTTGCGTTTCAAACCTGACTGATCTCAAACACATACGAAATCCTGCGCTGGCTCGCACTCCACACATAACGCAAATGCTTACCCTGCTTCGGAATCGACACGGCCGGCGGGCGGAACGCAGCAACACATTCGTGACCCGTCAGGCGAACGCTGTTGTAGAGCAGTCCCCAGGATGCAGACTCGCGCAGTTGTCGGGCAAATGCCTGGGATGGGCCGTAGGCTTCCGGATCGGGTTGATGCAAATGTGCAAAACCATCTCGAACATCGTGCAGCGGCTTAACCACACGATTGATGTAAGTCCGCATCGTCAACTCAAGATCCGCTTGGTTGGTGGCCGCGAGGAAGCGTTCCTGGTGATAGCAGGTTTCGGCGATGGCCGCGGCCTGGCTGCTGGCGGCGTAGTAGACGCCGAAGGTGCCGTCGGTGAAGCGGCTGCTTTTGCCGATGTGGGTAAACGCCGCCATCACCGGGGTTGAACCGGGGCCGGAGAGTCGGTCTTCGGGCCGTACACGGGCGAGTACGCCAGCCTGTTCGATCACGCGATCGTTGGTCAGTGCTTCCAGCGCGTAGGCGACTTCCAGGTCTTCGGGGTCGAGCACGTCTTCGAACAGCGCAATGGGCGGGAAGCTGCTGTTGACGATCCGGTAGGCCTTCGGCCATTGCGGCTCAGCCAGGGGCGGGGCCTTCAACCGCGCACCCCGTCGAGGTAGCGGCGCACATCAGCGATATCGACCACCCTCCCCGCCAGCATGTAATCCAGCGCAGTCCGGCCATTGAATGGCGCAGCCGTGTTGGGGCTGCTGACCCACGTATAAGCACGCTCGCGACTGTTGCTGAAGATGATGCTCAAGGCCTTGTGAATGCCCATCAGATACGAGATGCGCTCCAGCGTGTCGTGCGGCAGGCGAATGTTCGGCGGCAGGTGCTTGTACTTGTAGAACGTGGTGTTGCCGACGCCGCCCAGTAAAGTGCGCTGCTGCTCGGCGTTGCAACCCCAGCGCTCCATGAGATTGAAGAAAAACTTCAGCGCGACGCGCCCGGCCTCGGGGACGTCGAGTTGTTCACGCGGGGTGAGGGCTGGGGATGAGGTAGGCATGGTCGCCCTTCTTGGCTGGTCCGCAGCTGAGCGTAGTACATATATGAATTTTTTCAAAATATCTATTCGCATGCGAATAAGAACCTTGAAATTCCAAGGTTGACACCTCTATGTGTCCGAGGCGTAAAAAAGTGCCCGACTCGTCCGAATCGGGCACTTTTCTTGACCCCAATCACCCCCACATCATCAAAAATCCCGATCCTGTGTCAGCTTCCAGCCATCGGCGAGGACATCAATTCGCTACTAAACCCGCGACAACTATGCTCAGGTGCTGGAATATAGCCGGCATATGGCGCCGGATCGGCAGTCTCGTAAACAACAATACCCAGCCCACTTCAGAGGGCATTACCCATGGATAGCAGAACCTTACGCAACCTCATGCGCATCGTGCAGACCGGCTCGTTGTCGGCCGCAGCCGAGCATTCGTGCCTGACTGTGCAAGCGCTGGCCGCGCAGTTGAACAAGGTCGAAGAGCAGTTCGGTTTCCGCTTGTTTCGTCGTTCCAACAAAGGGCTGACGCTGACGCCGCAAGGCACGGAGCTGACGCCCTACATGGACAAAGTGCTGATTGCCACGCGACAGATGGAAGAAAAGGTCGAGGCGCTCAAGGTGCCGGGCCAGCGCACGTTGAAGGTCGCGTTGAACAACACGTTGTCGTCTGACTTCAACCGCCGAATGATCGGACGCCTGATCGAGGTGTTTCCCGATTACCAGATGGAATTCAGCTATGCCGAGTCGATGGAGAACCTCAGCAAGCTGAAGAACGAAGACTTTGACCTCGCGGTGCTGATCGGCCCGCAGCGGCCGGGTTTGCCGAGCATTGTTTTGCCGGATGTGCAGGTGCAGGTGGTCGGTGCCCATTGCGGGCAGGAAAACGATCCACTGACGTTGCTGGGCAACAAGTTTCAGGTGCGTCCTGCGGAAGATTGTCCGTATTCCCACAGTTTCCTGCGTTTTCTCGACGCCGGACTGGGCAATCACGAGAATGGTCAACGCATGGTTTATTCGTGCAGCGAAACCCTGACGCTGTCGTTGATCACGCAGATGGACGCAGTGGGCATGGTTTCTCGTGAGGCCGCGCAAAAGAACGGCCTGACGATTTTCCCCGGATTCGAGGATTTCCTCGAAGTGCGTCTGGCGGTGAACAACCCGAACCTGTCGGGGCAGGCCCTGAATGACGTGGTCGATCTGCCGTTACATGAACGAGCCGAGCGCAATGTACGCAGCCGTCCCAACCGCCACACTGAGAAAGAGGTTTTTGCTGAAATACGCACATAGCAACGTCGGAATGGCTGCATAAAATTCCGGGCGATCGAGCTGCAGGTGCTGATCCTTGATCAACAAGGGTGTCAGGCTGATCGCAGCGACGATCGCCACCGGCAGGTACTCCAGCGCCCGCGCAACGAATGGCGGCCAGTGCTCGGTGTTGACCTGCAGCGGCAACGCGCGTGGCAGGAAGGTCACGGCCATCATCAGCGCGACCACCAGGATCAGGAACGTTTGGTCAGGCATACACCCACTCCGCAGCCCACAAACGTGGCGATGAATACGTTGAACGGCGAAGTACCGACCAGGCTCAGCGCGCCCATGCAGGCGACGGCAGCCGCTGCGGCGATGAGTTTGTTGCGGGTGTTGCACAGCGACACCAGCACGTAGAGCATCATCGCAGTCAGCGCGTAGTCGAGCTGATACTTGATCAGGTGCGACGCGTATTGCGCGCAGACGGCGCCCAGCAATCCGCCCAGCACCCAAGAGGTGTGGCAGAACAGGTTGAAGCCGATCAGGTAACGGATGTTGACCGGCGCACCGGTGCCGAGTTTGACGCTGTGAAACGCGAAGGATTCGTCGGTCAGGCCACCGGCGTAAGCCCAGCGCTCCATACGGCTCAGCCCCAGTGCGCGAAGGGCCTTGGCCATGTACACCGACATCAGCATGTGCCGTGCATTGATCAGGAACGTAGTCAGCACGATGGTGGTCAGCGAAGCACCACTGGAGATCAGCGCCAGCGCGGCAAATTGCGAAGCGCCGGCGTAGACGAACAGGCACATCGCCACCGGCAGCCACATCGGCAGTCCGGCATTGACCGCCATCAGCCCGAACACGAACGACACCGTGAAATAACCGGCCACCACCGGGCTGGCTTCGGCAAACGTGCGCGATGGCTGATGGGCAGCCATCAGCGGCGCACTGCCGGACGTTTCATTCATAGATCCCTCTCAAATGTCCGCTCGCCGTGGGGTTCGCAAAAACCCTGGGCAGTCCAGAATCGCTTGCCCGCGAGGTTAGCATCGTCGACGAACAGAAACATCCGTAATACACCGACCCGTTTCATGTCGGACGACGCCGCTTCCACCAACCGCTGGCCGACGCCCTGGCTGCGGTAGCGCGGGCTGACCGCGAGGTGGTTGATGGTGCCGCGACTGCCGAGCATGCCGCCGAGCACCGCACCGACGATTTCGCCTGCGACGTCGAAGGCCAGATAGGCCGTGGTGGTCTTCTGGATCAATACACCGCGCAGGCATTTGGCGTCCTGCCATTCGCAGAACGACACTTCGTCGAACTGCCGGAAGAAACGCTCCATGCGCTGCGCGTCCTTGGCGGTGGCACGTCGCAGCACCACCGGCGTCGAGCACTCGACGCCATCGACCGGGGTGATCTGATTAGCGAACAATGTCGAAAGCGGTCCCGGGCCGCGAGAAGGAAATCGCCAGAATTTGCCGGTACGCCATGGCATGCGTGTGGGTGTTGCGCGCCGGGGTTACGTAGTGGCGCATATCGCGATCAAGGAAGTAGGTGGTGTCGAGAATTTCCTGGTAGGTGGTCGACGCCAATTGATGCTCGTGGATGTCGTAAAGACGACTCTCCGCTCCCTCGACATTGTTGCGTCCCCAGAAGTGCACGCCGCTGAACGGATAGCCGTCGCAGTGAATCCCTTCCGGGGTGATTTCCAGTTGCTTGCCGGGTTTGATCTCGATGCGAATCTGATGGATCTGGCATTGCCAGATTTCATCGTGCAATTCTTCCGGCAAAACGCTTTTGTACACTTCGAAGTCGGTGTCGATCAGGCTGCGCATCACCGGCGAAGTAATCACTTCATCGGAGAAGTCCTGAAAGTGCCGCACTACACCGCCCACATAGGCGTTGTTCTCTTTCGACTGCACGTACGCGCGATGCTCGAGTTGCTTCAATTCACGTGTTTTCGGGTTGTACTCGAAGTCGCTGTAACGACGGTAACGCATGCCGGCTTCGGCCTGACCGTAGTAACTGTCCGGCTCCATGTTTTCCCAACTTTTGGTCAGTCTGACGAAGTCGGCAAAATGACCGTAGAGATTGAAGTCACCACCCTGGACGTTGACATATTTGTCGCGCCGTAGCGATTCGCCCACTTCTCTGTTCAAAACGATCATTACCAAATTCTCCGCTGCGTTGAGCGGCCTAATCTATTAGGTGGAGAATTTGCGTCCATGAGAAAGAATTTCAGGCATTTAAAGCCCTGTTTGAAACGGTACTTGAAGACGCCTCAAAACAACTTTTACGTGACAAAAACCCGGTTTTTTTACGGTTTTCGCAGAAAAGACCTCGAAAAAAAACCCCGAGCCAGTCGGGGTTTTCTTATGCTTGTTACACCGGTTCGTTCATCAGAAGATGTTGATCGGGTAGTCCACGAATACACGCACTTCGTTGCCGCTACCGTTGTAGTCGGCGGATTTCTGCGACACGCGCAGGATCGAGCTGCGCAGTTTCACGCTCAGGTCTTTCGCCGGACCGCTTTGCACGACGTATTTGACCTGGTTGAAGATCTCACGCTCGGTGCCGCCACTGCTGGTGTCGGTGGTGATGTTGTCGCCACGCACGTAAGCGAAGTTGTAGCTCAGACCCGGCACGCCGAACGCGCCGAAATCCAGGCCGTAGCCCAACTGCCAGCTGCGCTCGTCTTCCGCGTTGAAGTCCGACCAGTAGGAGTTTGCCAGGTAGATGGTGTTGCCACCGTCGCCCTGACGGAAACCCGCGTTCTGATAACCGCCGTACGGGTAGCCCAAGTTGCTGTCGCCAGTGCTGCGCTGGTGCGCCACGGTGAACGAGTGCGGGCCGGTGGCAAATGTGGCTGCCAGGCTCCAGATCTTGTTGTCCTGGCCGCCGGTGCTCTTGGCCTCGGCGTAGGACTTGTCGAGCTTGGTGCGATAGCCGTTGAAGTCCAGGGTCAGGGACTGATCCTTGTCGATCGGGAACACGTAGTTGGCGTTCACGTACTGCTTCTTCATGACGTCTTCAACGTCGGAAGCGTACAGCGCCGCCTTGAACTGTTCGGTGAACTGGTAGCTACCGCCCAATACGTTGATCGACTTCAGACCACCGCTGTCACGGCCTTCTGCGCTTTTGCGCGATTCGGCAGTGAAACGACCGGCGTCCAGTTGCAGGCCTTTGATCTCTTTGGAAGTAATCAAGGTACCGGTGTAGCTTTCCGGCAGCAGACGCGAGTTGTCGTAGTTCAGCACCGGCAGCGCCGGCATCTGGTCGCCGTAGGTCAGCACGGTGTTGGACACGCGGAATTTGACCGCAGCGCCACCCTTGGACAGGTCGTCAGCCGCGTTGCCGCTGTCACCCTGTTTGAAGAAGTCGATACCACCGGCGCCGCTACGGCCCTTGCCGCCATCCAGACGCAGTGCGTAAAGACCGAAAGCATCAACACCCACACCAACGGTGCCTTGGGTGAAACCGGAAGAGAACGTACCGATGGCCGCCTGGCCCCACTCGGCTTTATCCGGGTTGCCGTCTTTGTAATCACGATTGATGTAGGCATTGCGCAGCAGCACTTTCAGGCTGCTGTCTTCTACAAAACCCTTGGATTCGGCCTGGCCGTCAGCCATAGCCGAAGTGGCACTCAACATCCCCAGTGCGATCAGACTGATTCGCTTGTTCAACATTTTGTTTTCCTTATTACGGGTTGAAACGCGCTGTGTCGAACGGCTGAAACGGCGCTATTGCACTCTTTTTTCACCCCGAAACAAAAAGACCCGCCCACGGTAAAACCGTGTCGGGCCCTTTTATTATTTTGAGTCATGGCGGTTGGCCACAGGCGTTGGGCCGAATCGTAGCCGCGCCCTCAATAATGTGTCAATTTCAAGAATCGTCTTTAAATAGGTAAAAATCGTCTAAGAATCGTAAATTTTGCGATAGCGCATTGCTCGGAAATGCGCTCAGCCAGTGAATCCAGCGCGATCAGGCGCAGCCATCCATAGAGCACAGCGCAGGGGACTTCCCCGCCTCTTCGACCCCAATCGCCTGCCCCAGCCACTCAGCAAAGGCTTGGGGCTTGCCAAGCCATGGGCTGATGTCGATCAAGGTGAATTGCCCGTCCTGCTCCAGCGCCAATGTCGGAAATCCCTGGCCGCCCAGTTGCGCCAAGAGTGCGCGGCTGGCTTTTACATGCGCTGTCGTATCAACGGATTTAAACGCAGCCGCAAAGGTGTCCTCGGCGTAGCCCAACTCACTGGCGAGTTCGAAAAGTACCGATTCATCGGCAATCCGCCGTCCTTCCACGTAATGCGCCGTCTGCAAACGCCCGAGCATCTGCAGGCCACGGCCGTCGATGGCCTCTGTCGCCATCACCGCTGCGATCGGCGGCGTCGAATCGAAAACCGCCGAGTGATCACGCAGCAGACCTTCGAAATACGCTTCGCCAAAGGGTTGTCCGGTGTATTCGGCGATGCGCCGGTCATGGGGCATGACGTAATCGCGCAGTTGCGGCGAAACACGCTGGCGATTCGCGCCACTCATCATTCCGCCCGCATGGGCAACGACCGGTAGCACTCGCTGCGCCGCTTGCACCAGGGGTTTGGCGCCGTAGCACCAACCACACAACGGGTCGTAAATGTAGTGAAGGATCATGAGAGAACTCCGGCAACCAATCAGGAAAATTCGATGGCAGCAGACTATTCCTCCGCGCCTGAGGGAAAAACGCCGGAATGACTCTCAGACTGTTTCGTGAATCGGTCGAATGAATCGTCTGATCAGTTTGTATCGAGATCGACATAAATTGAAACAATCTGACAGATGAACTATTCAGGAATAAATTACGGAAGCAAATGCAAAGCATTACCATTCGCGCGCTTGAATTTCCCCACCCTTTCGGATGCGCTTTTCCATGCCTGCCCCGTTCCGCCTCACGCCCGTCACCCTTGGATTGTCTGCCTTTCTGTCCAGCGGTTTTGCTTATTCCGCTACCGAGTTGCCTGCCACCGCGATCAGCGCCGAAGAACAGGCCGAGGACCCGCGTATCAAGATCAGTAACACCGCGACCCGCACCTCCACCCCGGTGCGTTATGTGCCGCAGGCCATCGACTCGATCAAGACCGCGAACGTCGCCGACTATGGCACCCATGACATCGGCGACGCCCTGAGTGGTATTCCCAACGTCAGCAGCAGCGCCGACACGCGCTTCGACAGCCTGCGCATCCGCGGCTTCGACGCCAGCAACGACTTCTATCTGGACGGCATTCGCGACGACAGCCAATACAAGCGCGACCTGCACAACATCGAGCGGGTCGAAGTGCTCAAAGGCCCGGCGGCGGTACTTTACGGCCGTGGCAGCCAGGGCGGGATCGTCAACCGCGTGAGCAAGCTGCCCGAGTTCGGCCGTCGTTCGACCATCGAGGCCCAGGGCGGCAGCGACGACCTGCGCAGCTTGTACGCCGACCTCAGCACCGACCCGAGTGAAAACCTCAGCCTGCGCCTGAACATGGGCAATATGGATGAAAACAGCTTCCGCGACGGCGTCAGCGGCAACCGCCAGCTGTTCGCGCCGTCGATGAGCTGGCAGCTCACACCGGATCTGAACTGGCTGGTGCAATACGAATACAGCCGCTACAACCGCACCCCGGATCGCGGCATTCCCGGTGTGAATGGCCGCCCGGCTGACGTCGGTCGCGACACCACCTACGGCAACGATCACGACTTCATCGACGACAAGGCGCAGTCCCTGCGTTCGAAACTCACCTATGAGATCAACGACAACTGGCAACTGCGCCAAACCTTGGGGGTATTCAAGCTCGACAGCGATTTCGACAACACCTACCTGACCAGCTTCGACCCGAAAACCAACAAGGTCGCGCGCCAGCACTGGCAGCAGGATCTGGCCACCCGCAACGTCTACAACAACCTCGAACTGGAAGGTGGTTTCGATACCTTTGGCCTCGAGCATCGCCTGCTGACTGGCGTCGAGATCGGCAGCCAGCGCCGCGATCCGAAGTTGTACAACGCCGCGACCGGCAGAACCCCGGGCGCGCAGCCGGTGCCGTCCCTTGATCTGTTCAACCCCAACCGCGAGCTCCGTCATACCGGCAGCATGCAGGTGTTCAGCGACAGCCACACCGAAGTCGAAAGTCGCGCGGTGTACGTGCAGGACCAGTTGCGCCTGAACGATCAATGGCAACTGCTGGCCGGCCTGCGCTACGACACCTTCGATATCGAGTCGACCAACCAGCTCAAGAACATCACTGAGGATCGCGACAGCCACAGCACCAGTCCACGCTTCGGGATTGTCTGGACGCCGTTGCAGAATCATTCGTTCTATGCCTCGTGGTCGAAGACCTTCTCGCCCGTTGGCGGCGGCCTGATCGGCATCACCCCTGGTGCTGCCGGCAATAGCAACGACTTGAGTCCGGAGCTGACCAGACAGAAAGAAATCGGCGTGAAAAGCGACTGGCTGGATGATCGCTTGAGCACCACGCTGGCAGTCTACGACCTGGAACTCTACAACCGCCGCACCAGTGATCCGAACGATCCGACCCTGACCGTCATGACCGGCCTTCAGCGCTCGCGCGGCATCGAACTGACCGCCACCGGCAAACTGGTCGGCAACTGGTACATGCGCGGTGGCGTCGGCGTGCAAGACACCACCATCGAGAAGGACAACAACGGGCTGGAAGGCAAGCGCGTCAACAACGTAGCCAAACACAACGGCAGCCTGTTCCTGACCTGGAAGCCGGAAATGGGCTGGTACGGCGAAACGGGTCTTACCCTGGTCGGCCAGCGTTACGCCGACAACGCCAACACCACGGTGCTACCGGGTTATGGCCGCTGGGATGCGCTGGTCGGCTACCGCTTCAAGGACTGGGACTTGCGCGCGGCACTGAACAACATCACCGACCGCGAGTATTACGCCTCGGCCACCAGCCAATATCAGATCCAGCCAGGCGCACCGCGCAGCGTTGTAATGACGGGCACCTATTCTTTCTGATTCAACCCAATACCTGTAGGAGTGAGCCTGCTCGCGATGACTATTTAACATTCAACAGATTCGTTGGCTGTTACTCCGCCATCGCGAGCAGGCTCACTCCTACAGTGGTTTTGTTTCGTGCATAAAAAAGCGCCGCCATCCCGGCAGCGCTTTTACCAATCCTTGTTGTTTTTCTTATCCTTCCATCACAGCCCATAACGCTTCCAGCTCAGCCTCGCTGAACAGGCCAGCGGGGTAGCGCTCGATCATCATCCGGCGCGGATCAGGTTCCCTGATCTGACGCGTTCCGTTGGATTTCAAAAAGTGCGCGACAATCTGGAGCGATTCGCCGTTTACGGCCATGGGATGCAAAGTCCGCTCGCTGACTACGTTCACTTCGGCGTTCATTTCAGCGCTCTCTCCCCTTTCGTCAGCGGCTAAGTTATCCAAGGTTTATGACAGAACTGTTGAAGCTCCCCCCCTCTCCCTAGTGCACTTTGTCCGATACAAGAGCTATGCCAAGGTTTCCTGTTTGTCGACAGGCGGATACAAACAAGCCCGCGGTCCAACAGGGCCGCGGGCTTGTTTGCATGTATGGCAAGCTAATTGTTGCCCGGTCGATTTATGAATCAACTCAAGCTGTTACGTCTCAACTCACTCTTTGTGCGGGGCTGGCTGCTGTTGAGTAAGGCAGTGGATATTGCCACCGCCCAGTAACAGTTCACGGCCCGGTACCATCACCACTTCGTGCTGCGGAAACAACTTCTGCAGGATTTCCCGCGCAGGGGCATCCATCGGATCGTCGAAACTCGGCGCGATGATGCCGCCGTTGACGATCAGGAAGTTCACGTAGGATCCGGCCAGACGCACGGAAGGGTTGCGCTCCTGGGTACCGTCCACCGGATCGACACCGGCACACTCTTCTTCGGTCGCGTACAGCGGTCCCGGAATCGGCATCTTGTGCACCGTGAATGGGCGGCCCTTGGCGTCGGTGCTGCTTTGCAGCACGTTCATTGCGGCCTGGCAGCGCGGGTAGTTCGGATCCTGCGGATCGTCGGTCCACGCCAGCAGCACTTCGCCCGGACGCACGTAGCAGCAGAAGTTATCCACATGGCCGTCGGTTTCGTCGTTGATCAGGCCATCCGGCAGCCAGATGATCTTATCCACCGACAGATTGTCGCGAAGCACCGCTTCGATCTCTTCGCGGCCCAGATGCGGATTGCGGTTGTGGTTGAGCAGGCACTCTTCGGTGGTGATCAGCGTGCCCTCACCGTCGACGTGAATCGAGCCGCCTTCCAGCACAAAACCTTCGGTGCGATAACGCGGGCTGCGCTCGATTTCGAGGATCTTGCCGCCGACCTGCGAATCACGGTTCCACGGCGAATACAGACCGCCCTCAAAGCCGCCCCAAGAGTTGAAGTCCCAGTTCACACCGCGCACTTCGCCACTGTTGTTGATGACGAACGTCGGGCCGGTATCACGCACCCAGGCGTCATCGCTGGACATCTCGACCACGCGGATATTCGGCAGGTCGAGGCGTGCGCGAGCGTTCTCATACTGACCGGCCGACACGGCAACCGTCACCGGTTCGAAACGGGCGATGGCCTTGGCCACTGCAACGTGCGCGGCCTGCGCCGGCTTGCCACCCAGGCGCCAGTTGTCTGGACGCTCAGGCCAGATCATCCAGGTCTGGGTCTGCGGCGCCCACTCGGCCGGCATGTAGAAGCCATCGTCACGCGGGGTACTTTTCAAAGTGGTCATCGGATCAGGACTCCAGGGAACCGTCGAAGGGTTGCAAAGCAATGACGACTTTATAACCGATAAATATCGGCATTAAAAGCAAACAAACATCCAGACATCTAAAATCACAGTTCAATTATCGATATAAATCTGAATCGCTGTAGGAGCTGCCGCAGGCTGCGATCTTTTGATTTTGAAAAGCCAGATCAAAAGATCGCAGCGTGCGGCAGCTCCTACAGGGGTCTGATTTTAGAGGCCTTCCCCGAGCACGCGATCCAGCATGTCGACAAAGAAGTCGACACTGCGCCGCGAGGTGACCATCGGCGGTTTGATCTTGAGAATGTTCAGGTCATCCCCGGTCGGTTGCATGAAGATTCCCAGCTCCCGCAGGCGATCGCACAACAACGTGGTTTCCTCGGTGGCCGGCTCCAGCGTCTCGCGGTTGCGGATCAGCTCTACCCCCAGATAGAACCCGGAACCATGCACCGCGCCCACCAGCGGGTGTTTATCGATCAATGCCTCCAGGCGTGCCTTGAAATGCCCGCCAACCACCTTGGCGTTTTCCCAGAGCTTTTCTTCTTCCATCACATCCAGCACCGCCATACCGACCTGGCAGCTCACCGGACTGCCGCCGGCCGACGAGAAGAAATAGCCTTCAGCTTCCAGCGCCTCGGCGATTTCCCGCCGCGTGATGACGGCGCCGAGCGGCTGGCCGTTGCCCATGCCCTTGGCCATGGTGATGATGTCCGGCACCACGCCCTGTTCTTCGAAACCCCAGAAGAAGTGGCCCATGCGTCCGTAACCGACCTGTACTTCATCGGCGATGCACACCCCTCCCTGGGCACGCACCAGTGCGTAAACCTGTTTCAGATACGTTGGCGGTAGCGAGATACCACCGGCGTTGCCATACACCGGTTCACAGATGAAACCGGCCAATTGGCGCTGTTGTGCGGCGATATGCGCCAGTTGCGCTTCGACGCTGCGCACATAGTGCGGCGCAGAATCCAGGCCACGGAATTCACCGCGATAGATGTTCGGCGCGGTCACCGGGTGCACCCAGTCCGGGCGGCTTTCCAGCGCTCGCGGGTTGTCGGCAACCGACGTCGACACCGCATCGGCGCCGACCGTCCAGCCGTGATAAGCCTCAAGCACGCTGAGCATGTCGCAGCCGCCGCTGTAGGCCCACGCCAGACGAACCGCCAGGTCGTTGGCCTCGCTGCCACTGTTGACCAGAAACACCCGGTCCATGCCTTCCGGCGCCAGCTTCAGCAAGCGTTCAGAGAACTCCGCCACCGCCGCATAGTTGAAACGTGAATTGGTGTTGAGCAGCGACCACTGCCGCGCTGCCACCTGCGCCATGCGCGGATGGCCATGACCGAGCACCGCGACGTTGTTGAGCATGTCGAGGTAGGAGCGGCCCTGCATGTCGATCAGGTGATTACGCCAGCCACGCTCGATGCGCGGCGGATCGACGTAATAATGTTTTTGCGTGCGGGCGAAACTGGCGTCGCGCCGCTCAAGCAAGGTTTTGGCGTCCAGCTCCGGTTCGGCATCGCAGGCCAGCCCCAGCAGAGTGGCTGGCGATGGGCACAAGGCCTGCCAAGCTGCAGCGCGCGCGGGACTGCAGAACAGTGGCGCATCCAGTGATGCAACGCGGCTCAACTGCACAATCAACGGGCCGCTGACCGCACCCAGCACCTGACCTTTGACCAGCGCCGCGCCGCTGTGCAACGAGGCGTTCACGCCCCACAGGCTCACGCTGAGCTGTGGGCCGTCGAGTTGCAGCACTCCATCCGCCACGTGATGCAGCACACCGGCAAACGGTGCTTCCACCGCCGCCCCCTGCGGTACGCGCAACTCAACGTGCAGCGGGAACGTCTCCGGTTCGACGGCACTGTCGGGACGCGTCTGCGACAAGCGATATTGCCCGTAACGACTCGCTGCCAGGCCATGCGCGGCAGCGGCTTCAGTCAGCAGCCGTTGATCGATGCCCTGCTGCTCCCAGTTGCCCGCCTCGAAATGCGGACTCAGGACGCCAAGATCGATCAGCGCGAACTCCCGCCCGACCAACTCCGGCAACAGCGGTGCAAAGCCTTCACTACCGATGGCTGGCAGGGGCTGGCCGACCGCCGTGAGGATCGCCGCTTCCATCAGCGCCAGCGGTACAGAAGTGGCCACGTGGAAAATTTCCCATTCGTGGCCAAGGTTGTCGCGGCTGTAGGTGTTGCCCGGATCGATGCTGACCTGCTGCTCGCCACTGAGTACCAGCACCGCCGCCCGCGCCACGATCAACGGCCACAACGCCAGCAACTCCTCATGTTGCAGCGGATTGACTGCGTGATAGGCCTGCACCGCCGGCAGAATCACAAACGGATCACCGCCGGCATGGTGCAGCAGCGCCGCGCACGTCACCGACAGATCGGTGATGCGCCAGGTGCGCACCAGATCACCGAAGTCGATCACACCCTGCAATTGCCAATGACGCTTGGCATCGCGTTGCCAGACAGCGTTATCGTCAGTGATGTCCATGTGGATCGCCTGCACCGGCAGCTTGTCCTGCAACGGCTGCAAGCGACGTTCGGCCTGTTCGGCGGCGGCAGCGATCAGGGCACGCTGGCGTTCATCCTTGATCACCGGCAGCAGGTGGTTGATCAGCGCACTGGCGTGGCGCGCGTCCCATTGCAGCGCACGCTCGAGACCCGGATGATCGAAGCTGGCCAGCGCCAGATCCATCTCGCCACACAACTGACCGAACCCGGCCACCACGTCATGCCCCAAATGCTCAAGATGGGTCAGCGGCTGGCCTTCGATGTACTCCAGCAGCCGCACGTGCACCGGCTCGCCGTTGGCCTGCAGCGATAACAGGTCCTCGCCGTTATTGGCCGAGATCACCTTGGGTACGTGCACCGACGAATGCTCGGCGAGGTACTTGAGGCCCGCATGTTGGGCCTGCAACTCCACCAGCGCGTAATCACCCCGGCAGATTTTCAGGACAAAGCGCCCACGTTCACTGTCGACCCGATAATTGAGGTCTTGCTGACTGCCCAGCGCCTGTAGCGTGCCGCTGAGCCCGTAATGCTCGGCCAACCACTGTCGGGCCTGCGCCTGGGAGACCTGCGGGCTGGGCAAACTGGCGCGATGAATCAACGTGGCGAGCGGCATGGAACGACCCCTGAAATTTTATTAGGCGCCTATATCGCCATTGCTGCAGTCGATGCGCAACCCCCGACCGGCGATATTCAAGTGCTCGCATCCGCTAGCGTTTTGCGCAAGAATGTCGGCCATTCACACCTATCTGGAAAAACCTCATGAATGTAATCACCACCGATCTGCCCGGTGTTCTGATCATCGAACCCAAGGTATTTGGTGACGAGCGCGGCTTCTTCTACGAGAGTTTCAACGCCAAGGCATTCCAGGATGCAACCGGTCTGGACACTCAATTCGTTCAAGACAACCATTCGCGCTCGCAGAAAGGCGTGCTGCGCGGTTTGCATTACCAGCTGCAGAATACCCAGGGCAAACTGGTCCGGGTAACGGTCGGTGAAGTGCTTGATGTGGCCGTGGACATCCGTCGCAGCTCGCCGCACTTCGGCAAGTGGGTCGCCGTGCGACTGTCGGCTGAAAACCACCGTCAATTGTGGGTTCCGGAAGGCTTTGCCCACGGTTTCGTGGTGCTGAGCGAGTTCGCCGAATTCCTCTACAAGACCACCAACTACTACGATCCGTCGTCCGAGCGCAGCATTCGCTGGGACGACCCTGCTCTGGGCATCGACTGGCAACTGGACGAAGCGCCGAAGCTGTCGGCCAAGGATCAGGCCGGTGCGCTGCTCAAGGACGCTGACGTCTTCGCCTGAGCCTAGGCATAATGCGCCTGTTCACTCAGGCGCATCCGGCTCATGAAACCTACCCTTCCCCGCAGACCCCGCTGGCGCAGCCTCGCCCTGCTGGCCCTGTGTCTTGCGCCGCTGCTATGGCCGCTTGAGCATCTGGCCGAGCGCTATTACCGCAGTGAACTGGCCGGACAAAACCGCCAGACCCTCGATCTCTACGTCGCCAACCTGCTGGGCACCCTGCACCGCTACGAAGTATTGCCGCAGATTCTCGGCGATTTGCCGGCCCTGCGCGCCGTGCTCGGGGCACCGGACGACGGCGTCACCCAAGGCAACGCCAACCGCCTGCTGAAAAACATCGCGGCGCAGACCGGCGCCGAAGTCATGTACCTGATGGACACCAGCGGCCAGACTCTGGCGGCGTCAAACTGGGACAAACATGACAGCTTCGTCGGGCGCAATTTCGCTTTCCGTCCGTATTTCAGCGAAGCCATGGCCGGACGTCTGGGCCGCTTCTTCGGCCTCGGCACTACTTCGGCCAAACGCGGTTATTTCTTCGCCGCGGCGGTGCGCAACGGCGAAAAAATCATCGGCGTGCTGGTGATCAAAGTCGATCTCGACCACACCGAAAGCCTGTGGGGCAAAACCCCGGAACAACTGTTGGTGACCGACCACAACGGCGTGGTGATTCTCACCTCGCGCCCGGAGTGGCGCTTTCGCTCGACCCGTATCTTGAGCGACACCGAGCGCTCGGCGATCACCGCCATCCTGCCCTATCCGACCCGCGAGCCGCGTCCGCTGAACCTCAGCGACAGCGCCTGGCTGACCCAAACCGTCAATATCGCCGAAACCGGCTGGAGCGTCAGTATTCTTGCCCCGCGCACGCTGATCGACCGCCCAGTGCGCACCGTGGTGGCGATCGGCGGCGCCACGCTGTTGGTGGTGATGCTGTTGCTTGGGCTGATGATGCAGCGCCGTCGGCATTACCTGGAACGCATCGCCTTCGAGGCCAAGGCCCGTCGTGAACTGGAAGGTCGGGTGGCCGAGCGGACCAGTGATCTGGAAGGCCTCAACCGCCGCCTCAAGCAGGAAGTGCTGGAGCGCGAACAGGCTCAGCAGGAACTGGTGCGCGCCCAGGACGATCTGGTCCAGGCCGGTAAACTCTCGGCGCTGGGCACGATGTCGGCGAGTATCAGCCACGAACTCAATCAGCCGCTGGCGGCGATTCGCAGTTACGCGGAAAACGCCGAAGTGCTGCTCGATCATCAACGCACCGACGATGCTCGCGGCAACCTGAAATTGATCAGCGAACTGACCGGGCGCATGGCCTCGATCATCGCCCACCTGCGTGCCTTCGCCCGCCGCGACCGCCATGCTCCGGAAAGCGTGGCCCTGCAACCGGCGCTGGATGATGCATTGGCATTGCTGGCCAAACGGCGCCGCAGCATGGAAGTCGAGCTGATCCGCGACCTGCCCGCCGCCACGCTGTGGGTCGAGGCCGGGGAAACCCGTCTGCGTCAGGTGCTCGGCAACCTGCTGGCCAACGCCCTCGATGCGCTGACCGAAAAAGGCCCGCCGCGCAAACTGTGGCTGAGTGCCGAATCCACCGCCGAGGGCGTCAATCTGTACATTCGCGACAACGGCCCGGGCTTTTGCATGGAAGCCCTCGGCCGCGCCAGCGAGCCCTTCTACACCACCAAGACCCGCACTCAGGGCCTTGGCCTGGGGCTGGCGATCTGTGAAACCCTGATGCGCGCCTTCGGGGGTGAACTGTCGTTCGCCAACCACAAGCAAGGTGGCGCCTTGATCACCCTGCGGCTGCGTGCCGGCGCGCCCGGGGTCAGCCTGCAACCGTCCGAGGATCGAAGTGCATGACCATCGACAATCGCATTCAGGTGGTGTTGATCGATGACGATCCGCACCTGCGTCAGGCCCTCGGCCAGACCCTGGACCTGGCCGGGCTGAAAATCCTCCCGCTGTCCGAAGCCAAAGGTCTGGCCGGGCAACTGGAGCGTGACTGGCCCGGCGTGGTGGTCAGCGACATCCGCATGCCGGGCATGGACGGCCTGGAACTGTTGAGCGAATTGCACGCTCAGGATCCGGAGCTGCCGGTGCTGCTGATCACTGGTCACGGTGACGTGCCGCTGGCGGTGCAGGCGATGCGTGCCGGCGCCTATGACTTTCTGGAAAAACCGTTCGCCAGTGACGCGCTGCTCGACAGCGTGCGCCGCGCCCTGGCCCTGCGCCGACTGGTGCTGGACAACCGCAGCCTGCGCCTCGCCCTGAGCGATCGCAACGAACTGAGCGCACGCCTGGTCGGCCATTCGGCGCCGATGCTGCGCCTGCGCGAGCAGATCGGCGCGCTGGCGGCGACCAAGGCCGACGTGTTGATCCTCGGAGAGACCGGCGCAGGCAAGGAAGTCGTGGCCCGTGCGCTGCACGACTTGTCGAGCCGGCGCAACGGCCCGTTCGTGGCGATCAACGCCGGGGCACTGGCCGAATCCGTGGTCGAAAGCGAGCTGTTCGGGCATGAGCCGGGCGCGTTCACTGGCGCCCAGAAACGCCGGATCGGCAAGTTCGAGTTCGCCAACGGCGGTACGCTGTTCCTCGACGAAATCGAAAGCATGAGCATGGACGTGCAGGTGAAATTGCTGCGCATGCTGCAAGAGCGTGTGGTCGAACGTCTGGGTGGCAATCAGTTGATCCCGCTGGACATCCGCGTCATCGCCGCGACCAAGGAAGACTTGCGTCAGGCCGCTGATCAAGGGCGCTTCCGCGCTGACTTGTACTACCGCCTGAACGTCGCCCCATTGCGCATTCCGCCGCTGCGCGAACGCGGCGAAGATGCGCTGGTGCTGTTCCAGCACTACGCCGATGAAGCCAGTGCCCGGCATGGCTTGCCGCCCCACGAACTGCAACCGGCGCAACGCGCCTTGCTGTTGCGCCACACCTGGCCGGGCAACGTGCGCGAACTGCAGAACGCTGCCGAGCGTTTCGCCCTCGGTCTGGAACTGGCGCTGGATAACAGTGGAGGCGAAGGCGGCACCACCGTGGAAGTCATCAGTGGCGGGCTCAGCGAGCAGGTGGAAAACTTCGAGAAGTCGTTGATTGCCGCTGAGCTGGCGCGCCCCCACAGTTCGGTGCGCAGCCTCGCCGAAGCCCTGGGAATTCCGCGCAAGACCCTGCACGACAAACTGCGCAAGCACGGCTTGAATTTCGCCGACAGTGGCGCCCATGGAGATGAAGCCGAATGAGCCGCGACAGCCGCTATCTGGAATCGGTGCTGCATCACGACATTCCCCTGACCCGCGAGATGGGCCTCAAGGTCCTCGCCTGGCACGAGCAGCAGTTGAGTCTGCACTTGCCGCTCGAGCCGAACGTCAATCACAAGAGCACCATGTTCGGCGGCAGTCTCTACTGCGGCGCAGTGCTGGCGGGTTGGGGCTGGCTGCATCTGCGCCTGAAGGAAGAAGGCATCGAAGACGGGCACATCGTGATTCAGGAAGGCCAGATCAGCTATCCGCTGCCTGTGACCGGGGATGCCAGAGCAATCTGTCCGGCACCGGAAGTGGCGGTCTGGAAGAAGTTTCTGGCGATGTATCAGCGTTATGGGCGGGCACGGTTGACGCTCACTACGCGGATCGTCAACGCCGGGAGTGATGAAGATGCTGTGACGTTCAGCGGGCAATACGTTCTGCACCGCTGAAGCAGAAGATCGCAGCCTTCGGCAGCTCCTACAGGGAGATACGAAATCCTCTGTAGGAGCTGCCGCAGGCTGCGATCTTTTGATCTCAGGAGCGAGCCAGCTCCAACAGTCTTGAACGCCAAGCCGCTTTCGCCGGCAGCGCCAGAAAGAACGCATTGAGCAGCGATTCCCGCGCCGGATAACAGAACGCTTCGCCCTGCAGATCCAGCACCTCGCCGCCGGCACCTTCGAGTACGCCCTGCGCGGCCGCGGTATCCCACTGCGAAGTCGGCGCCAATCGTGGATAGCAATCCGCTGCCCCTTCAGCCAACAGACAAAACTTCAGCGAACTGCCGATATTCGCCAGTTGCAACTCACCCAGGCTGGCGCTCAAACCGGCGAGCAGACGCTCTTGCTCCGGGCTGGAGTGCCGACGGCTCGCCACCACGGTGAACGCTTCACCGGGGGCCGGCACATCACGCACCTGAATCGTCACCGGCGAACCACCTTTGTCCCCACGCCACGCGCCGAGACCGGCTCCGCCGACATAGAAGCGGCCATTGGTCGGCATCGACACCACGCCAAACACCACCCGACCGTTTTCGATCAGGGCGATGTTGACGGTGAACTCTTCACTGCCGCTGATGAACTCCTTGGTGCCATCCAGCGGGTCCACCAACCACCAGCGCTGCCACCCGGCGCGCACGCTCTGCGGGATGTTGGCGTCTTCCTCGGACAGAATCGGAATACTGGAGTCCAGCGCGGTCAGCCCGGCGACAATCACGTGATGCGCGGCCATGTCTGCTGCGGTCACTGGTGAATCATCGGACTTGGCGGTGACCTCCACGCCAGAACGCCAAAACGGCAGGATCGCCTCGCCAGCCCGCAATGCCAGCTCAACCACTGGCGCCATCAAAGGATGGGAAAAATTCATCGACATCTCACTCATGACTGAAAGAACCCGCGCTGCGTCAGCAGATCACGAGCCAGATACAACGCCGCCAGAGCACGGCCTTCGGTAAATTGCGGGTTTTGCGCCAGCGCCGCCAGTTCACGCAGGTTGACCTTGTCGACGCGCATCGGCTCGGGCTCGTCGCCCTCCAGACGCTCCTCGTACAGATCGGTGGCCAGCACCACCTGGATCTTCTGGCTCATGTAACCGGGCGATAACGACAACTCGGTCAGATGCTCCAGTTGGCGCGCACCGAAACCAGCCTCCTCCTTGAGCTCGCGCTCGGCTGCTGCCAGTACATCCTCGCCCGGCTCGATCAAGCCTTTGGGCAGGGACAGTTCGTACTCGTCAGTGCCGCCGCAGTATTCCTCGACCAACACCGCGTGTTCGCTGTCGAGCATCGCCACAATCATTACCGCGCCATAACCCGCGCCTTTGCCGACCAGACGCTCGTAAGTGCGTTCCACACCATTGGAAAAACGCAGCTTCAGTTCTTCGACGCAAAACAGACGACTGGTGGCGACGATCTCGCGGGCGAGTACAGTGGGTTTCTGGCGCATGCAAAGCTCCTTGGCGTGAACGCGCTACTATAACGCGGCTTCCCCGATTGTTTGTGTCGGATATCTTTCTACCGCTCGAGACGTTGCCATGCCTTCTTTACCGTGGTCTGACATCGATACCGTCCTGCTGGACATGGACGGTACGTTGCTGGATCTGCACTTCGACAACCATTTCTGGCTGGAACACCTGCCGCAACGCTACGCCGAACTGCACGGGGTGAGCCGGGCCATGGCCGAGATGGAGTTGCAGCCGCTGTTCGAGCGCCATGCCGGGCAACTGCAGTGGTATTGCCTGGATTTCTGGAGTGCCGAGCTGAAGCTCTCGGTGCGTGAACTGAAACTGGAAACCGCACACCTGATCGCGCTGCGTGCGGATGCCGACACGTTTCTGCAAGCGATTAAAAGCGCCGGCAAACGGGTGATCATGATCACCAATGCGCACCGGGATTCGCTGTCGCTGAAACTGGAGCGGATCGAACTGGCACCTTATTTCGAGAGGCTGATCAGCTCCCACGATTACGGTTATCCCAAGGAGAACCCGCAGTTCTGGGATGCCTTGCAGGCGGATATCGATTTTGATCCGGCACGCAGTCTGTTCATCGACGATACGTTGCCGATTCTGCGTAGTGCACAGCGCTTCGGTGTGGCGCATTTGCTGGCGGTCAAAGAGCCGGACAGTCGCAAAGGGCCGAAGGACACCGCCGAGTTTGCGGCGGTTGAAGACTACCGCGATTTGATCCGGGAACTCTGATTTCCTGTAGGAGCTGCCGAAGGCTGCGATCTTTTGACTTTGATTGTTTAAAAAACAAGATCAAAAGATCGCAGCCTTCGGCAGCTCCTACAGGGTGTTGTGTTACTCAGGGATACGCAGGGTCTGGCCTGGATAGATTTTGTTCACATCCTTGAGCAGCGGTTTGTTGGCTTCGAAAATCTTGTTGTACTGGTTGGCATTACCATACACCGCGAGGGAAATCGCACTGAGGGTGTCGCCTTTTTTCACCACGACAAAACGTGCCGCAGCCACAACCGGCCCGGTCACCGTGATCTGATCATCAACACTGCCCACGCCTTCGATGTTACCCACCGCCAGCAGAATTTTTTCCTTCTCCTCCTGGCTCGCTACTTCACCGGTAACGGTGACCTTGTCGCCGTCCACGGTTGCCTGAACATTCGGATTGCCCAATCCGACCTTGCTGATATGTTCCTTCAACTGCTCACTGGCATTGGCATTACCTGGGGTCAGCAGGTCGATCAGCTTTTCACCGGCCTCTTTCACAAAGCTCAACAGACTCATAGCGCACACTCCTTGATTGGGATTCCAGACGTCAAAGCCTAGACCACCTTTGCCGAACCCGGTTCCGGCCCGACCAATGACCCTATCCCCACGCAAGCGCTAGAATCGCCCACCCCCGCCAACACCCTCCGGAGCGAAGATGGACATCAAGCAGCTGAAATTCCTCATCGCCCTCGACGAGACTCGCCACTTCGGCCAGGCTGCCGCGCGCTGCCACATCACTCAGCCGACTCTTTCGATGCGCCTGCGCAGCCTCGAAGAAGAACTCGATCTGCCGCTGGTCAATCGCGGCCAGCGCTTCGAAGGGTTTACCGCGCCGGGCGAGCGGGTGCTGGCGTGGGCCCGTTCGGTGCTGGCGGCTTACGACGGTTTGCAGGCGGAAGCGGCGGCCTGTCGCGGCAACCTGATCGGCACGCTGCGCCTGGGGGTGGTGCCGCTGTCGAGCTTCGATCCACTGCCACTGATGCAACGCCTGCACGGCTCGCACCCTGACCTGCGCTTCGAACTGTCGGCGCTGAGCTCCGAGCAGATCCTCGAACACCTGGCGAACAACCGCATCGACCTCGGCGTGTCGTACCTCGACCGGCTGGATCACGAACGTTTCGAGTCGCTGGCCTTCAGCGAGACGCGCATGGGCCTGCTGTACGATCAGCGCTCTTTCAGCTTCGGCGAGGCCGCGTTGAGCTGGGAGTCGCTGATCGAGCTGCCATTGGGCATGCTCACCAGCGGCATGCATTTCCGTCAGTCCATCGACCACAACTTCCACAGCCGGGGTCTGACCCCGCTGCCGCTGCTGCAAACCGATGCCGTGCATCAGTTGTTACAAGCTGTGCACGGCGGCTTCTGCTGCGCGGTAATGCCGCTGGAAGGCGGTCTGGAAAAACTCACCGATCACCTGCGCCTGCAACCGATCGAAAACGCCCAAACCCTCGCGCCACTGGGCCTGATCATGCGTCGCGGTGCGCCGCGCTCAGCGTTGGCCGAGGCCTGTTTTGCGCTGTATCGGGAATCACCGACGTCGCCTTGATCGACGGCATCTATCAATAGATCGACAGTAGCGATTAGACGCGACAAGTTGCCGCGCCTAGTCTTAACGTTGATCAATCCGTCGGTGATGCCATGAACGCCAAGCGCCCAACTTGCGCGGCGCCTGCACTCGAAACGCCCGCGCCCGCCGCCAGCCAGACTTACAGCTATAGCGATCTGCCCCTCGTGGAGTCGGCCAGCACCGCGCTCGCCGAGGAAGTCGCGTTGGCGATCGCCTACAACGGCATCAGTCAGGCGGTGATGCTGGTGACGCCGACGGATCTGGAAGATTTCATAGTCGGTTTCAGCCTCGGCAGCGGCATCATCGAAGACGCCAGCGACATTTATGACCTGCAACTGACCGGCGCCGGCTCGGCGCAATACGCGCAAGTGACCATCGCCAATCGCGCGTTCTGGAACCTCAAGCAACAGCGCCGACAACTGGCCGGCACCAGCGGTTGCGGGCTGTGCGGCGTCGAGGCGGTGGAACAGGCCTTGCCCGACCTCAAAGTGCTGCCCGGCGCACCGTTGCCGCCCGCCGCATGGCTCGACGGTCTGCGCCAGCGCATCGGCGCGTTCCAGCCGCTCGGTCAGCACTGCGGCGCGGTCCACGCGGCGGTGTTCATGAACGCCAGCGGTGAATTGCTGCTGGGCCGTGAAGACATCGGCCGGCACAACGCCCTCGACAAACTGATTGGCGGGCTGATCCGCCAGAAAATTTCCACCGAAGGCGGCCTGGCGATTGTCACCAGCCGTTGCAGTCTCGAATTGATCCAGAAAGTTTTACGCGCCGGCATCCAGACTCTGGTCAGCCTGTCCGCGCCCACGGGCCTTGCCGTGCAATGGGCCCGTCGCCACAACCTCAATCTCATCCACCTGCCGCAGAAGAATGCGCCGCGGGTCTACAGCCCAGCGATGGAGAATCAAGCGTGAGCCAACATCATCAAGCCGACCAGAAACCTGTCCCGCGCTACAAACCTTACAAAGGTGCAGCCGGCGGCTGGGGTGCCCTGATCAGTGTGGCCCAGGCCTGGTTGACCAGCGACAACGCACTGAAAAACCTGCGCATGATGCTCAAGACCAACCAGAACGGCGGTTTCGACTGCCCGGGCTGCGCCTGGGGCGATTCGCCGGAGAGCGGCATGGTCAAGTTCTGCGAGAACGGCGCCAAAGCGGTGAACTGGGAAGCGACCAAGCGTCGGGTGGACGGCAAGTTCTTCGCCAGACACAGCGTCACTTCGTTGCTGGAGCAGAGCGACTACTGGCTTGAATATCAGGGCCGCCTGACCGAGCCGATGGTCTACGACGCCGAGACCGACCGCTACAAACCCATCGCCTGGGACGATGCCTTCGCCCTGATCGGCAAGCACCTGCAAGCGCTGTCGAGCCCCGACCAGGCCGAGTTCTACACCTCGGGTCGTGCCAGCAACGAAGCGGCGTACCTGTATCAGCTGTTCGTGCGCGCCTACGGCACCAACAACTTCCCGGACTGCTCGAACATGTGCCACGAGGCCAGTGGTGTGGCGTTGGCGCAAAGCGTTGGCGTCGGCAAAGGCACCGTAACCTTCGACGACTTCGAACACGCCGACGCGATTTTCGTCTGGGGCCAAAACCCCGGCACCAATCATCCGCGGATGCTCGAACCGCTGCGTGAAGCGGTGAAGCGCGGCGCGCAAGTGGTGTGTATCAACCCGCTGAAAGAACGTGGCCTGGAACGTTTCCAGCACCCGCAGCACCCGATCGAAATGCTCACCAACGGCGACAAACCGACCAATACTGCGTACTTCCGTCCGGCACTGGGCGGCGACATGGCGGTGCTGCGCGGCATGGCCAAGTTCCTCCTGCAGTGGGAGCGCGATGCGCAGAAGGCCGGTGAGCCTGCGGTGTTCGATCATGATTTCCTCAATGCGCACAGCACCAACGTGCTGGAGTATCTCGGCGTGGTCGATGACACGCCTTGGGAGCAAATCGTCGCGCAGTCCGGCCTGACCCTGGTCGAGATCGAGCAAGCGGCGCGCATGTACGCCAAAGGCAAGAACGTGATCATGTGCTGGGCAATGGGCATCACCCAGCATCGCCACTCGGTGCCGACCATCCAGGAAATCGCCAACCTGATGCTGCTGCGCGGCAACGTCGGCAAACCCGGCGCTGGCCTGTGTCCGGTGCGCGGTCACAGTAACGTGCAGGGCGACCGCACCATGGGTATCAACGAGCGTCCGCCAGTGGCGTTCCTCGATTCTCTTGAGCGGCGTTTCCAGTTCAAGGTGCCGCGTGACAACGGGCACAACGTGGTCGAGGCGATCCACGCCATGGCCGAGGGCCGCGCCAAGGTCTTCATCGGTCTGGGCGGCAACTTCGCCCAGGCCACGCCGGACAGCCCGCGCACCTTCGCGGCGCTGAGCAATTGCGACCTGACCGTGCAGATCAGCACCAAGCTCAACCGCAGCCATCTGGCCCACGGTAAAAACGCGCTGATCCTGCCGTGCCTGGGCCGTACCGACATCGATATCCAGAGCGAAGGCCCGCAGGCGGTCACCGTGGAAGACTCGTTCAGCATGGTCCACGCCTCCAACGGCCAGTTGCAGCCGCTGTCGAACCAGATGCGCTCGGAACCGTCGATCATCGCCGGGATCGCCGCTGCCACGCTGGGCAGCAAACCGGTGGACTGGAACTGGCTGGTGGCCGATTACCGGCGCATCCGCGACCTGATTGCCGACACCATTCCGGGCTTCAAGGATTTCAACGAGAAGGTCAAGAACCCGGGCGGTTTCTACCTCGGCAACAGTGCTGGCGCGCGCAAGTGGAACACTCCATCGGGCCGGGCCAATTTCCGCGCGAACACGCTGCCCAAGGATCTGGTACACGAGCGCACCCGCGCCACCGGGCAACTGCCGGACCTGATCCTGCAATCGATGCGCTCCCACGATCAGTACAACACCACGATTTATGGCCTAGACGACCGTTATCGTGGGGTCAAGGGCCAGCGCGACGTGCTGTTCGCCAACGAGGCCGACATCATTCGCCTGGGCTTCCGCCCAGGGCAGAAGGCGGACATCGTGTCGCTGTGGGACGATGGTCGTGAGCGTCGGGTGAAGGGTTTTACCTTGCTGGCGTTTGATATTCCTGCCGGTCAGGCGGCGGCTTACTATCCGGAAGTGAATCCGCTGGTGCCGCTGGAAAGCACCGGGGATGGCAGCCATACGCCGACATCGAAGTTCATTGCGATCCGCCTTGAGGCGGCGAGTGAGACGGGGCTGATCATGGCCAAATCCGCTTAAACACGCAGCCCTGTGGCGAGCCTCTGTTTCCTGAAGCTTTCAAACGCCCACAAAAAAGGCCGCTTTTTCTCAAAAGCGGCCTGTCCGAAGTAGCTAAAGACCGACGAAAATCGCTTAAGTTCCGCATACAAAACAGCAACTTGCATAATTGTATACAAGTCGTGCTATTCGTCGGATTTCGATTGTCAGCCTTGTTACACAGCCTCAGGATCGGCGCCGTCATCCCTTTGAGGCTCCTCTATGAAGTTCTCCTCGATTCTCTTGTTGTCCCTTGGCCTGGTCAGTGGCTTCGCTTCTGCCGGAGGCACCACCGAAGCAGGTGTGGGCGGCGCATTGGGCGGGGTTCTTGGCTCGGTCGTCGGTCAGTCTTTAGGCGGCAGCACAGGTTCAACCATTGGCGCAGCCCTGGGCGGCGCGGGTGGTAGCGCGGTCGGCGCCAACAAACACAGCCGCGGCGAAGCAGCCATTGGCGGTGCGTTGGGCGCAGCCGGCGGTAACGTGGTCGGCCGCAGCATGGGCGGCACCACCGGCAGCCTGATCGGCGCCGCAGCAGGTGGCGGCGCCGGTGGCGCGCTCGGCAACTACATGGGCAACCAGAGCAATGATGACGATCGTCATTACGATCGTGGCCGTGATCGTGACCGTGGTTATTACCGCGATCGTCACCCGGGCCGCGGCCACGCCTACGGCCACCGCAAGCATCATCGCTACTATCGCGACTAACGCGTTGCGTTAAGCGCGAAAGCAAAAATCGCAGCCCAAGGGCTGCGATTTTTTTTGCCTGTCATACCACCAGATACTCCAGCGCCTGCCGCAGATCAGCAGGAATCGGCACCGGCTGATTGGTCGTCCGATCGACGAACACATGGACGAAACGCCCTGCTGCACACGCCTCGCTGTCACCGACCTTGAACACCGCCAGTTCATATTGCACCGAACTGTTACCCAGCTTGCCGACCCGCAGACCGATCTCGATCAGGTCCGGAAAAGCAATCGAGGCAAAGTAGTCACAGGCCGAACTGACCACAAACCCCACCACTTCGCCGTCATGAATATCCAGCCCGCCGACCTGGATCAGGTAGGTATTCACCGCCGTGTCGAAAAAGCTGTAATAGGTGACGTTATTGACGTGCCCATAGGCGTCGTTGTCGTGCCAGCGCGTGGTGATGGGCTGGAAGTGTGGGTAGTCGCTGCGCTGAGGGGTGGACATGTTTGCTGGTTCTCTTGTTTTTTAGTGAGGCCGCCTGCCCTCACCCTGGCCCTCTCCCAGAGGGAGAGGGGACTGAACGAGGTGTTCATTCGCCATAAGTCGACCTGAGCACTCGAGTCGGACTCAAGTTTGGAAAGCAATGAAGATCGTCTCCCTTCCCCCCTCACCTCTCTTTGGGGGAGAGGGGGACCGATTTTCGCTCTAACACTAAACTTCAGCAAACCCCTTACCCTGCGCCGCCAGCTCGCCAATCAAGCGCGCCGGTTGCCACTGATCGCCCTGGCGCGTCTGCAGTGCCAGCAAGCGCTGATGAATGTCCGCCAGCCCCTGCTGATCCGCCCAGGCCATCGGTCCGCCCTTGTCGGCCGGGAAGCCGTAGCCGTTCAGGTACACCAGATCAATGTCATGGGCCGCCCCGGCAATGCCTTCCTGAAGAATCTTCGCGCCCTCGTTGACCAACGCCAGCAAGCAACGTTCAAGAATCTCCTCCGGGCCGATCTCGCGACGCTGGAAACCCAGCCCTTCGCTGACTTCCAGCACCAGCGCATCCACTTCAGGATCATGCTCGGCCTGACGACTCCCGGGTTCATAGTGGTAATAACCATTGCCGGATTTCTGCCCGAAGCGGCCCATCTCACACAAGCGGTTGTCCACCTGCACTTCCGGCGCATCCTGCCCCTTGCCGGCCAATTCGCGCGCGCGCCACTCCAGATCAATGCCGACCACGTCATACATGCGAAACGGCCCCATGGCGAAACCGAAGCCCTGCAAGGCCGCATCGACCTGCTGTGGATAAGCGCCTTCGAGCAGCATCTTGCGCGCCTCCAGCACATACGGATGCAACATGCGATTGCCGATAAAACCGTGGCAGTTGCCCGACACCACACTGACCTTGCCCATGCGTTTGCCCAGGGCCAGGGCCGCGTCCAGCGCCGCCGGTGAAGTCTGTGCTCCGCGGACGATTTCCAGCAGTTTCATGATGTGCGCCGGGCTGAAGAAATGCAGGCCGAGCACTTGCGATGGACGTCTTGTTGCGGCGGCAATCGCGTCGATATCCAGCGCCGACGTATTGCTTGCCACCAACGCCTCAGGCTTGAGCAGGCCATCCAGCTCGCGAAAGATCTTCTGCTTGAGCTCAAGGTTTTCGTATACCGCTTCGATCACCAGATCGACATTGCGGATCGCCGCGTAATCCGCCGCCACGCTGACCCGCGCGATACGCGCGTCTGCCTCGGCCTGATCGATCCGGCCCTGGCGCACGTTGTGTGCATAGGTGTCGGCCACCGTGCCCATCGCCTGTTCAAGCATCTGTGGATTGTTATCGACCCACTGCACGGCAATGCCGGCATTGGCCAGGCACATGACAATGCCGCGGCCCATGGTGCCCGCGCCAATCACGGCAGCTCGCTGAATCTCGAAGGATGTCTGGCTCATGTTGTTCTCTTGTGGCGATCCGGAGACAGCCTTCACCATAGTCAGACAACGGGCATTTTTGAAATTTATTACCGTGATCAGCGACATTCAGCGCATGGATAAACCCCAATCGCCCTGAGGCCGCACACTATAGGAGCTGCCGAAGGCTGCAATCCTTTGATCTTGATTTTCAACAGCAAGATCAAGAGATCGCAGCCTTCGGCAGCTCCTACAGACAGATCAGAGGTGTTCTTGAGCCCAACTACGAACCTCGGCGTACGGATACGCCTCCAGCGCCGCATACCCCGAGATCGTCCGCGCCTTTAACCTGGTGAACAACGGCACACTGATCCCACACAGAAAACGTGTCAGGCGCTCCGCCGTCGGCACATTGCCGGTGTGCTGTTCGTGCCTGTGGATAAAATCACCGCACAGCGCCGCGAAATTCTTATCCACAAGCGCAGGCAACCCGGGAGGTGCCGGCAGCCGCGCGACGTCACCGTGACACACCGAACAGTGCCCGCAGCGCTCGGGCGCATTGTGGTCGCCGAAGTACTCGGCCAGGCGATAACCGAGGCAGCGTTCAGTGCCGAACAGTTCGAGCATGGCGTGAATCCGCGCGATTTCAGTCTGTTCATGTCGAGTGAAACAAGCATGCAACTCAGCGCTCAACACAGCGCTGTCGAAATCGCTGTGCTGCACGTTGTAGACCTCGGTCATCTGCTTGCTCTCCAGCTCGACCCAGCCCTTCTCCTGAAAGTAATCCAGCGCCTTGACCACCCGATTGCGCTCAGCCGAATACTGCGTGTACATCGCCTCGAAATTCACCGTGGCCCAGGTACGTGCGCGGCTGGAGGTGTGGATGATGGCCGCGACAAAATCCCTGCGCTCACCTTCAAAACGCTCAAGCAACGCTTCCGGCTCCAGCAGGTATTTGAAGCGGTACTCGGCGTAATAGGCATAGCGCGGCGCGATCAAACCGCGCAGCTCCAGTTGCACCAGCAAAGTCTTCAGCGGCAGCGTGCGAATATTGCTCTGGTCGGCCAGCGGCCCGAGCAGAAACTCCCACTGTCCTTCAGGTGCGGCAGCCTGTATTTCCTCCAGTACACAACGAATCCCCTCGCGCTCCGGGGTATCGCCGTAGACGAAGTTTTCCAGCACGTTGAGGCTGTCGCGGTTGGCCAGCACCAGGCAATCCGACGGCTGTCCGTCCCGTCCGGCGCGACCGATTTCCTGACTGTAGTTCTCGATGGATTTCGGCAGGTCGAAATGCACCACGTTGCGGATGTCGCCTTTATCGATGCCCATGCCGAACGCAATGGTCGCGACAATGCAACTGGACTGCCCGGCCATGAAGCGCTTCTGGATCGCCTCGCGCTGATCGTTGGGTAAACCGGCGTGATAAGCCTCGGCCTGTATGTCATTGCGCCCCAGATGTTCGGCGATGTGCTCGGCGGTTTTCTGCAACGTGACGTAGACGATGCTCGGCTGGCCCGAACGCACGCCCATCCACTCCACCAGCCGCCGGCGCTTGTCCTGGCCACGCACCGGTTCCACCAGCAGATTGAGGTTGGGGCGATAGAAACCGGTGGTCACCACATCTTCGGCAGCGATGGCGAATTTGGCTTGCATGTCGGCGATGACTTTCGGCGTCGCCGTGGCCGTCAGCAGCAGGGTTTGCGGGATGTTGAACTGGCGTTGATAGTCCGGCAGTTTCAGATAGTCGGGGCGGAAGTTGTGGCCCCATTCCGAGATGCAGTGCGCTTCGTCAATCACCAGCAGCGAGATCGGCACCTGCTGCAAAAAATTACGGAAACGCTCGTTCTTCAGGCGCTCCACCGAGATCATCAGAATCTTCAATTCACCCGAACGGGCGCGAGCCATCACATCATTGGCGTCATCGCGGCTTTGTGCCGAATCGATGCTGCCGGCACTGATGCCGTGACGCTTGAGGAATGCCAGTTGATCCTGCATCAACGCCAACAGTGGCGAGACCACCAGGGTCAGATGCGGCAGCAACAGCGCGGGCACTTGATAGCACAGCGACTTGCCGGATCCGGTGGGGAAAATCGCTGCTGCCGAACGTCCCGCCAGTACCGCGCTGATCGCGGCTTCCTGCCCGGGTCGAAACTGTGGATAACCGAAAACCTGTTCCAGGGTGTTGTGCATTCGCTGTCACTCCGTTGACCGCTGTGATGCCAACAGCCTAGCGGGCGATCGCAGCGAGTCGAGAAAAGGCCGGGGTCAATTCAATACGGGATGATACAGCCAATGGCGCAGACAACTCGGCCCACTGTAGGAGCGAGCCTGCTCGCGAAGAGGCCCGCAACAGCAATACAAACTTACCGGTTCAGGGCCGTAAAACCGCCACTCGCAGCTGCTCGTTCAACACCTGTTCATGCGCGCTCTGGCTCTTGCTCGCCCACATTGCATGAGCCGGGCTGATGTCACCGGTAAAGGCCGCCGCCAATTGCCGCAGTTCCGCAACACTGCGCACGCGCGGACAAAACGGCTGCCCGTCACAGTTCTGACTGGCGTTGCGATAGGTGCTCAGCAAACGATCCCACAGACCGTCACGCACCTGCCTGATCGATTTGAGCTGCACATGCGGCACACCCAGTCGCTGCTCCAGCCCTACCTCGTCCAGCGCTTCGCTGGCCAGCAAGGCCCTGCCGAACATCAACACCTCGGCACGCGAGGCGGTATCGATACCGGTCTGGCTGGAAAGCGCATCGGGCCAACCGGTGCGTTCAAGGTCGGCAAACATCCAGCCGTTGCCAGTATCAGACGCCATGGCCAAACGGCAACCACTGGCCCACAGCAATAAAATCGAGGCCATACGTAGCCACTGCATACTCAATTCCCTTTAAGCGCGTATCGGACGTTTGGAAACGTCCTACAGATTCTGGCGCGCACCATACATAGATTTGCCAAGAAACGCCTGTGAATCCCGTGGGAAATGTCTGCGCTAGGGGTTTCACCTCAAAAAAGCCGCAAAACCTTGTAGGGCATATGCCCGGCCCTCGGAAAATCCCCTACGAACGCTGTCCATTGCGGCGCTCTTGTGAGTGCTCGCCACGCACTTCTATAGTGGCCGGCGCGACTGACCACTGAATCAGCCCCGCCCGAGTGCCTTTGTAAAGGACAAGCCTGACCATGATTACCCGCTATCGCCCCTTGAAGACTTGCTACAACGAAAATCCCGTATTGGTCATCGATACTCACTCCAGCCATCGCGATCTGCTTGATGCCGCTGACCAGCGACTGCGTGCCGCCAGTGATCTGCTGGAAACTCTTTACTGTTTATGTTTCAAACAGGCCGACGTGAAAGATATACCTAACATCGTCAACGCTCTCTATTTATTAGTGCAGGACGGCTGCGACTTGCTCGAAGTAGCAAAACATAAACCACAACAAACAGACACACACTAATAAAACTAAAATCCAGAAACAACAGAATGCTTTAACAAACAACTATAAAAGCTCTAAGTTGTTGACTCTTACTTCAACCGAGAGCAACACAATGACTGTTTTAACTATCTTTTTCTGCGGTACTGGTTCCAATAAATTCGACGTCTCCCACGAAAACTTCTGGGACGGAGAACTGATTTCCACCTTGGCGGCCAATCATACGGGCTACGAGTTTGCCGAGTGGATCGTGGTCGATGGCCCCGGCAGCGGCAACATGCAGGCCGACGATCTGTTCACCAAGACCAAGGAATACGGCCTGAGCGGCACCTTGTTCGGCAAGGGCTGGGAAGAAAACGTGTTGCACGCGCTCAATATCATCAAGGGCAAGTGCGACTGGCAACGCGAGCAACTGACGGAAGCCGAATACAATCGGCTGAAAGCCGCCGGCATTCCGATCGAAGATGTAAAATCCGAGGGTTCCTGGTTCTGGCGCAAATATAATTACGGTAATCGCAGCGTTACCCAGCAGCAATTACAGGAAGGAATCATCAAAACCCACCGCAAGGACGGTGTTATTCCTAATCAAGTCAACCTCGTCGGTTGGAGCCGAGGCGGCATCAGTTGCCATATGTTGGCCAATGCGATGTTCGAGGACAGCCTGCTGAAAAACATCCCGATCAATATCTTTGCGCTTGATCCCGTGCCGGGCATTGGTAACTTTCAGGAAGAGCGCGTCAAACTCGCGGCCAACGTCAAAGAGTATGTAGCGTTCTATGCTCGTGACGAACGTTCCAAAGGTTTCAGCTGCGTCATCCCACAGACCGCTACCGGCACTAAAACCTACATCTATCCTATGGCTGGCCGCCACGCCACCATGGCCGGCAATGCCACCAGCAGCGGCGGCGTCCCGACCGGCGCCAGTGATCGGAAAGCGCTGTCCGAGCCCGGACGCATCGTGCGCCACCTCGCCGAAACCTGCCTCAAACGATGGGGCGTACGACTGCAGAAAACCTTGAATCTGACCCAGGTCGATCTGGAAAACCTCACCAACGGCATCGCACGCGACGAAGCCAAATACACACTGATGCACAAACATTCCTACACCTACTTCACCGAGCTGGACCAAAACGAGCGCTACGTTTCGCTGGGCAGCAAAGGTGTACCGTTCACCAGCGTGAAGGGCGAGATCTACAAGCCGGCGACCGGCCTGGCAACCAGCTTGCTGGATATTTCGGCGTATCAGCATTTACGTTGAAAAACGATGAAGGACCGGTAGGAACGTCCGATGAAATCTTCATCCCGTTCCTACACGCCATGACTCTTTGTCGCCTATCGCGGCTTGAGGGCACAAATCTATAGTCGTGACTGTCGCTGGCAAATCAGCGGCTCGGGATTGGTCACCCGGAGGGACACATAAATGCGTCCGTTGTATGCTGCCGGCAGTTCAAATGTCTGCACGCTTGATGGTGGCTGTGTTTGGGACGCCTTTGAGCGTGCCGGACTTGTGTGTTCCTTCGGTTGACCAACCCGAACACAGTTCGCCTCCCATCGCTTGGTCACGGTGGGATGAATCCTCACGACATTTGGAATACACACTATGAAAGCATGGACCGCGCTTCCCCTCGATCGCTACCGCTCACTCGAATCCAGCCTCACCGACACCAAGTCCCTGATCATCGACACAGAGGCCAACCCGCAAGACATCCTCGAATGCGCCGTCCAGCGCCTGCGCGCCTCCAGCGACCTGCTGAAAACCCTCTACTGCCTCAGTTTCAAACAAGCCGACGTCGAAGACATCCCCCACATAACTCACGCCCTGTACCTGCTGACGCAGGATGGCGGTGACCTGCTGCAGGTCGCGCAGCAGCAGATGCTCGGCTGGAAAGCACCGGTCTGAGGCTGACAGTGTTCCGGTCGCTCTCACGCCTAACCTGAGAGCGATCAATAAAAACGTGATCAAAAATTGAAGTAACCATGAGCGAGTTTTTTGATGCACTGATGGAAAGCGTGCAGGAAATGGACGAGAACTTGTGCGCGCAGCGCTGCAACTCGCCCCTTGCTCCGAAAATATCTGAAAAGAACACGCTGACGTTTTATCTCGCCAGTTTACGCATTGAAGGCTTTGAAACGGTGCCTGCCGATGCGGCTGAATCATTGTCTGCTCGGCAGCAAATCCTTGATCGTTACCATCACGACACTAGCTGACTCCAAAGAGTGATCTACGGCGCTTAAGTGGCATTATTCTGGCCGTTTACATGAAAAAAAGCTTGAATAATGGCAGTTAATAAGAGCCGTTATTGCCGACTCCACGCCAAAAGGCAACCTTCTACTTAAGTGCTATTATTCTGGTAGTTATTGAAAAAAAATGAAGGAATACTGCCACATGGCCAAGAAAACAGCACCGCTTCTGCCCGCCTCCGCTCGACTGCTGTCCGAATTTGGAGAACGGCTGAAGCTGGCTCGTCTGCGCCGCAAGCTGACGGCAAAGCAGGTCGCTGAACGGTCAGGCATGTCGCTGACCACCTTGCGCAATCTGGAGTCAGGCGAATCAGGAGTAACCATCGGCGCTTATCTGTCGGTCATGCAGGTGCTGGGCCTGGAAAAGGATCTGAATCAGCTTGCCGCGACCGATGAAATGGGCCGCCAGCTACAGGATGCTCAGTTAATACCTGCATCAAGATCCCCAATCAAAAAGCCACAGCGAGTACGCGGAGTCAGCACGTTAAAAAAAGCTGCATTCGATCACAGCGAGACTTCAAGCGTCATCGATGCCGCTACTACAACAAAACTTCCGGACGACTTTCCAATCAACACGCACACTCTCTCCAATCTGTTGAAGAAGAAAAAGCCAGGTTCCACCACAGGTGAAAAATGACGCTGATCGCTGTTTATGCAGATTGGGAATCGTTGAATGGCGCCAGGCGTCTCGGCTTCCTGCATGCCCGTAAGACACGCAATACCAACGTATTCGAGTTTGAATACGATCCCGTAGCGCTGGCCGACTCCGAGTTAAGCTTCACACAGCTGGACCCACGAATCAGACTTTTTGAAGGACGTCAGTTTCCTGGTCAACATCAGACTCGTTTTGGCGTCTTCGCTGACTCAAGCCCTGATCGTTGGGGCCAACTGCTAATGAAGCGGCGCCTGGAGAGGGATATCCGCGACGGTTTGATTCCCAAGGGCAGCAAGCTATTCGAGTCTGACTATCTCCTTGGCGTGCATGACCAGTTCCGCGTCGGCGCCATCCGCTACAAGCTCAACGACGAGGGTAATTTTCTCGACGATCGCGATGGCGTTGCTGCCCCACCCCTTGTTGAATTACGTGCGCTGGAACAGGCGAGCCTGGCCTTGGAAAACGACGCGGACAACACCGCACTCGATGGCCGCGAATGGCTAAGAATGCTCATCGCGCCGGGTGGCTCACTGGGCGGCGCCAGACCAAAAGCCAGTGTGGTCGACGAGCATGGCCAACTATGGATCGCCAAGTTTCCCAGTACGCGAGACGACTACGATGTAGGAGGCTGGGAAATGCTGGTGAACGCCTTGGCGGTCAACTGCGGGCTACGTGTCGCAACCGGCATGGCACGACGTTACGCGAGCGACAACCACTGTTTTCTGGTCAAACGCTTTGACCGAACCGAACGCGGTGGGCGCCACCACTTCGCCTCAGCCATGACACTGACCAACCGCACCGACGGCGACGACGCGTCAACAGGCGCCAGCTACCTTGAGTTGGCGGAAGTACTCATGGAACACGGTTCGGAGCCCAATGCAGACCTTCGCGAGTTATGGTCGAGAATCGTCTTCAACATCCTCGTATCCAACACCGACGACCACCTGCGTAATCACGGATTTATTCTGGATCCCGGTCGGGGATGGCGCTTGTCGGCAGCGTATGACATGAACCCGGTAGCGGATGCAGATGGGTTGAAGCTGAACATCACTGATGCTGACAACGCGTTGGATCTGGAGCTGGCGAGGGAAGTGGCGGGGTATTTTCGGGTGAGCTCGATACATGCAGAAGAAATAATTGAGCACTTTAAATCCGAGATCAGCAACTGGCCGGAAGTAGCACGTGTATTGGGACTATCCAAGCGTGAACAGGACCTTATGGCAACAGCGTTTAGTGCCCTTTAATGCCCACAAAAAAGCCGCCCCTGGAGGCGGCTTTCTCATAACTACAAACCAATCTTACAACTTGGGACCCGCAGCCTTGATCGCGTCGCTCACTTCGAACTTCTTGAAGTTCTCGATGAACAGACCGGCCAGCGCCTTGGCGGCTTCGTCGTACGCAGCCTTGTCAGCCCAGGTGTTGCGTGGGTTGAGCAGGTTGGTTTCAACGCCCGGTACGGCCAGTGGCACGTCGAGGTTGATGGTGTCCAGATGCTCAGTGGCGGCACCGATCAGCGCGCCGCTCTGGATCGCAGCGATCACGGCGCGGGTGGTCGGGATGTTGAAGCGTTTGCCGACGCCGTAGCCGCCGCCGGTCCAGCCGGTGTTGACCAGGTAGACCTTGGAGCCGAAGCCGCGGATGCGCTTGATCAGCAGCTCTGCGTATTCGCCGGCC
>Ga0247818_10000168_pt1 | contig 38492 bp, 31 predicted proteins | sample 13C_Glucose_Day1_FD_192424 | JGI IMG/M metagenome (GOLD analysis project Ga0247818, IMG submission 192424) | Soil microbial communities from agricultural site in Penn Yan, New York, United States - 13C_Glucose_Day1 | ecosystem: Environmental > Terrestrial > Soil > Agricultural land | place...
CGTGCTGGAGGGCGTAGTGCATTCATCGTGTCGTGTCTCTGCCTCAAAAGTCTGCATGGCAGGTGAGAGGCAACACCGAACCAGCGCTTTAGCGGTATTTCGAAGCCCTGTTCCGGCTTCTGACGGCAACTGTCTGAGTCACCTGGCGCCCCGCAAGTAGCTGTTTAAATCGGCGCATGAGCAACATCCTAGAGAACGTGACCGATGAGTGTCAAGAATCGGCCGCAACAAAAAAGGCCCGCACAATGCGGGCCTTTTGCTTGATCCAGAGCGCTCAACCGGCGATGGCGCGATCCACCGACAGCTTGCCGGCGCCTTCGATCATCACCGCGAGGCTGCCACCGAGCAGCGCCAGGGCGAACTCGTAACCGTTGTTGGCCATGAACAGACCATTGCTGATGTGCACGGTGAAGATCGCCACCAGCGACAGGAAGGTCAGACCAAGCGCCGCCGGGCGCACCAGCAGGCCGATGATCAGCGCCAGACCAGCGAAGAACTCGGTACCGCCGGCCAGCGTGGCCATCAGGTAACCCGGGTGCAGACCAATGCTGTCCATGTATTGCGCGGTGCCCGCCAGACCATAACCACCGAACAGACCAAACAGCTTTTGTGAACCGTGGGCGGCGAAGATCACGCCGACTGCGATGCGCAGAATGGTCAGGCCATAACCGGCGCGGGTGAACAGAACCTTGTTGATCAGAGAGCTCATGGGGCATTCCTTGTTTTGCGATAAGTGTGTTGGGATTGGCCGCTATATTAATCAGTTAAATTCATGTTAAAAGCGCAATTATTTCGCCATAACAATCAAATTATTAGATCATTTTCGTGAGGCGACTTTCTGGCCCCGGGGCTCCAACGACTCCCGCTCCCGGTCGAACGCCAGGTAATACTTGTTCACGCTATTAACATAGCTGACGGGGCCCATGCCCACCTGTTCCATGGCAATGCGCTCAACCTGAAAGAACCACTGGTTCGGATTCAGCCCGCGTCGCCGTGCCTCGGCGCGCATGCCTTGCACGCGCTCCGGGCCGATGTTGTAGGCCGCCAGGGTGAACGCCATGCGCTCGCGCTCATTGAGTTTCGGACTGTTGAAAAACTTGCGACGGATCATCGCCAGGTACTTGGCCCCGGCCTGCACATTCGCATCGAGATTCTGGATGTTATTCACACCGACCCGCTGCGCTGCGGACGGGGTAATCTGCATCAACCCGGTCGGGCCACTGCCGCTGCGGGCGCTGGGTTGCAGGGCCGACTCCTTGAAGGCCAGCGCCGCCAGATTCAGCCAGTCCATGCTTTGCGCATCCGCGTGTTTTTGCAGGGTCGGGCGCAGTTTCTCCAGACGCTGGCGGTTAGCCTTGGCCAACGGATAATGCACTTGGTAGAGCCGCCGATAGATCCGCAGAAACTCTGCATCCTCGTTCGCCGGTTTCTTGTAGCCGACCAGAAAGCGATCGATACTCGCCCGCAGCATCGAGGCATCACGGCGTACAAACCAGTATTCCTCACCCGGCTCGCTAATCATCAACTGCCGGTCGAAACGCAGCTTCGGCAGGATCTTGCCCCAACGCTCGGCGATCGGTTGCTCGACGATGGTCAGGTGGAAAATCCCGCCCTGCACCATCTCCAGCACGTCCTCGACCGCCAGCGTCGGATCGACCCATTCGATCTTGATCGGCGCCAGTTTGTGCAACGCCAGTTTCTGATTGAGCTGGCTGACCGCCTCCCCCGCCGCACTGCCGGTCGGCAAGGCCAGGGTCTTGCCGGAAAGCTGCTCGACCTTGGTGTAGCGACGCTCGCCCTTGATACCGACCAGCACCAGCGGCACGTTGCTGGCGATTGGCTCACTGCTGGCAACCGCGTAGCCGGGTTGCAGATCGAGCAGCTCACCGGGCGCCACCAGATCACCTTCGCCGCGCTGCAACGCGCCAAGCAGTTGATCCTTGGCTTTGGGAATGATCTTGAGGGTGATTTCCTGGCCATCGCGAGCGTGGCCATTGAGGTATTGCTCGAAGGCGCGCAGGCGATGGTATTCGACGCCGATGGCCTGGCCTTGAACTTCACCGGAGCTGTTGCGGCTCTGATTGACCAGCACTCGCAACACGCGACTGCTGCGGATTTCCGACAGGTCGCGAACCTTGGCGGCCGGCACGGCTTGCTGTGGCCCGGGCAGGCGCGCAACCGCCGTTATCGGCAGTAGCAGCGACGCACACATCAGGAGCAAAACCGAGGGACGATGCATCCACTCTCCGGAAAGAATACGGGGTGATTTCACCGCTGAACGGTCGAAATCACCGACGAAAACAGAGCGCCTGGAGCGCTGGCAAAGTGCGAGAGACTGGCACAGTGATGGCATTCCTGCCAACCCGGGCTGCGTCGCGGCATCAAAAGACAGCTATAACTCGTTGTAGTTCTTGGCTTTTCTTATAAATCTACAGCTCTGGTATGCTTTCCGGCCTTCGGCCCGAGGTAGAACCATGCAACTCATCGATATCGGCGTCAACCTGACCAACCCCAGTTTCGCCGAAAAACATCAGGCCGTGCTCGACCGCGCCTACGCTGCCGGGGTCTGCCAACTGGTGTTGACCGGCACCAGCGTCGAGAGTAGCGAACAGGCGCTGGAGCTGTGCCGGCAACTGGATGAACGCGGCCAGCAGCTGTTTGCCACCGCCGGTATTCACCCGCATTCGGCCAGTGACTGGAATGCTGACAGCGCGCGCCGTTTGCGCAGCCTGCTGCAAGAGCCGAACGTGGTCGCCGTGGGTGAATGCGGGCTGGATTTCAACCGTGATTTCTCGCCACGCCCGCAACAGGAAAAAGTCCTCGAAGAACATCTGGCGCTGGCGGTAGAACTGCAGTTGCCGGTGTTCCTGCATGAGCGGGATGCCAGTCAGCGTCTGCTGGAAATCCTCAGGGACTTCCGCGATCAACTGCCCGCCGCCGTGGTGCACTGCTTTACCGGTGAGCAAAAAGCCTTGTTCAGTTACCTCGATCTGGACCTGCACATCGGTATCACCGGCTGGATCTGCGACGAGCGCCGCGGCACGCATCTGCATCCGCTGGTCAAGGAGATCAAGCGCGGACGACTGATGCTCGAAAGCGACGCGCCGTACCTGCTACCGCGAACTTTGCGTCCGAAGCCGAAAAACGGGCGCAATGAGCCGGCGTATCTGACCGAAGTGTTGCGCGAAGTGGCGCTGCATCGCGGCGAAACCGAGGAAGATCTGGCGGCGCATACCACAGCCTGCGCCCGAGCGTTCTACAACCTTCCGACATTGGTTTAAGCCAAAAAGATCGCAGCCTTCGGCCGCTCCTGCATTGAGATAGCGAGCACCCTGTAGGAGCTGCCGAAGGCTGCGATCTTTTGATCTGTTGACCCACATCAACCCCGACTTCCAAGGTAGCGGCACAATGATGGCACCTTGCCAAAACTGTTTCCGCTATCAGAGAAGACCTCCATGGGTGCCTGGCTTAGCAATATCTCGCTGAAATACAAATTCTGGGCGGTCAATGCGGTCGCCTTCGTCACCACCCTGCTGCTGGTGTTGTACGCCGTGCAACTTGAGCAGCAGGCCCGCAGCCAGGCGTCGAAAACCTCCGCGCAGGCCCAGGCGCAATTGCTCAAGGCGTGGCCGGCCGGGCAGGCGCTGCCCAAGGCCGATCAGGTGCTGACGTTCAAACGCGGTGAAGTGCCACGCCTCAACGATCAACCCGTGTTGGAGATCAGCGACAACAACGGCTGGAACGAGATCAATCATCTGCCGCTGTTCGGCAACAACCCGCTGCTGGGCGCCGAAGTGTTCAGCCGCGCCGACGGCGAGCAAGTCGCGGTCATCGCCTATGGCCCAAGCCTGGCGCAAGTATTCAGCGAACGCTTTGCCAACTACGCGGTGGCGGTGTTCATCCTGATGCTGGCGATGCTCGGCGCCTCGCAGTTGCTGATCCGCTTCCTGCTCAGTCAGCTCAACACCTTGAAAGATGTGATGCTGCATGTCGAGAACAGCGGTGACCTCTCGGCCCGCGTGCCGCTGGCCTGCAAGGACGAAGTCGGGCAGATGGCCAATGCGTTCAACGCGATGCAGGCCGGTTATCAACGCGTGGTCACCACCGTCGCCAACACCGCGCGGCAACTCGACGTCGGTGCTGCGCGTCTGGCGGCGAGCATGAACGAAGTGCGCCACGGCATGCTCGGTCAACAGAGCGAAACCGATCAGGCCGCCACCGCGATCAATGAAATGACCGCCACGGTTTATCACATCGCCCAGCATGCTGGTGCCACCCGTGATCTATCGCAGACCGCCGATGGTCTCGCGGGCAGCGGCCAGCAAGTGGTCAGCCGCGTGCAGCAGTCGATTGCCGGACTCTCCAGCGGTGTGCAACAGACCGCCGAGATGATTCAGCGCCTGGCCGAGGACAGCCAGAAGATCAACGGTGTGGTCAGTGTGATCCACAGCATCGCCGAGCAAACCAACCTGCTGGCCCTCAACGCCGCCATCGAAGCGGCCCGTGCCGGCGAGATGGGCCGCGGTTTTGCGGTGGTCGCCGATGAGGTGCGCAACCTGGCGAAACGCGTGCAGACCTCCACCGATGAAATCACCACCATGGTCTCGGCACTGCAGGCCGGCACCCGCGACGCGGTGGACTTCATGCAGGAGAGTTCGTACAAGGCCGACGACTGCGTGCAGCAGGCGCAGGAGGCTGGCGAGGCGCTGGCGGAAATCACTGGCGCCGTGGCGCAGATGCGCGAAAGCAACACGCAGATTGCGGTGGCGGCCGAGCAGCAGAGTCAGGTGGCGGAAGAGATGAATCGAGCGGTGGTGAGCATTCGTGACGTGACCGAAAACACCGTGCAGCAGACGGTGGATTCGGCGACCACCAGTAATGAGTTGGCGACATTGGCCGGGGAGCTGAGCAAGGCGATAGGTCAACTCAAACTTTAAGGGACTCATCGCGAGCAGGCTCACTCCTACAGGGGATTTGTGTGCGCAGCAGATCCTTTGTAGGAGTGAGCCTGCTCGCGATGGCGTCAATTGCAACACCATTGAATCCAGCCATTGCGCCTATCACCACCATAGCCAACCTTGATTCGCCGCCCCACCCGCCCCGGCCTATTCTTCAACCATGTGTTCAACATGGATCGAGGAGTAGCCAACATGGGCAAACGTCACCCCAATCTTCCTGCGTGGCAATGGCGCGCGTACCCGAACAATCATCAGCACCCGACCAATCTGGTGTTGCATCTGATTGCCGTACCGCTGTTCATCGTTGCATTTCTGCTGATCGTGTCCGGGGTGTTCAGCCTGAGCCTGGCCAGTGTCGCCATCGGCGTGATCGGTATCGTCGCGGCGCTGGGTCTGCAGCGCCACGGCCACAGCCTGGAGGCGCAAGCCTCCGAGCCGTTCAGCGATCGCAAAGATGCCGTGTCACGCTTGCTGGTCGAGCAGTTCCTGACCTTTCCACGGTTCTTCCTCAGTGGCGGCTGGTGGCGCGCCTGGCGGGAACGCCACCGTTGGCACTGAGTCACTCAGGCAAAAATCGTCACGGTCTGCCGACTCATGGCGATCAACTCTCCCTCTGCGCTCCACAGCTTGGCGGCGACATGTCCGTAACCATCAGCGGCGTACTCGATGTCTGCCAGGTATTTGCACCAGTCCAGCGTGCTCAGGTCGCGTAACGGTTGCACGAATTCGATGGTCCAGGTCAGCGTGCTGCCCGGTGCCGGTTTCTTCAGGTACGGCAACAAGGCCGGTGGCCACGCATCCACCAGCGCCAGCAGATGCGCCTCATTGACCGGTTCTTCCTTGACGTCCCCCCGCAAACGCACCCAGCCGCCCATCTGTCGCGATGTGTTGCCGGTGAACGGCATGCCGCCAACGCTCCAGCGCATCGCCAGGTGACGCATGAACTCCGGGGTCACGCCCTTGATGTAGGGCAACTCCTGGCATTCTTCCCAGTGTTTCATTTCAGCTGCCGGATAGGCGGCAACGCCCACTTCCGAAGGTCGCGAAGCGCCGAAGCTGCCCTGCACAATCGTCACCACCTGACCGTTCTGCATGGCCCGGCCCAGCACTTGGCTGACTGCTTTGCCTTCGCGCAACACATCGACCTCGAAACGCACTGGCACTTGCGGCTCGACCGGGCCGACAAAAGTGATTGCCAGCGAACGCACCGGGCGATCCGCCGGCACTTTCGCGCGCATGGTTTCGTATTGCAGCGCCGCGACCAGGCCACCAAAACTGGCCCGACCCTGACCCCACTCGGCAGGAATGGTCACTTCAGGTTGGCGACGGACCGCCTCGATCAGATCGGAAAAGCGCATGACAACCTCGGCAAGCGAATAAAGGAATGCAGCGATCTTAACCAGCATGGCAGAGCGCCGCAGCGTCTATTCCGGTCAAATGGACTGACAGAAAGGCCTTACATCGATTTCCCACTCAAAGAAAAACCCCTGTAGGAACTGCCGCAGGCTGCGATCCTTTGATTTTAAAAAGCAAAGATCGCAGCCTTCGGCAGCTTTTACAGGGGCCGGGTGATATCGAGATTATTTGAAGCAGCTTGAACTGAGTTTTTCCAGCACCCGATCCGCCTTGGCTTCAGCCTTGATCAGGCCCGCCTGCCAGGTCGCGACGCACGGTTGCAGATCGCTTTCCAGCTCCGCCCGCGCCAGCCACTGCCAGCAATCGTGCCAGTCGCCCAGCGCGCCCTGCGCCGACTTCAACCGCGCCAGCGCCGCCTCGGGCAGGCGATCAAGTTCCGGATAGGCTTCGATGCCATAACGCACGCGCTTGATCAGCAAGCGCAGACGATGCCGGTCGTGGGCCGGATCGTGCAGGGCCTCGTCGAGTTTTTGCCATTGTTTGTGCAGGCGTTTTTCGATGCGTTTGCCCAGCCCCCTGAGCAAGCCCTGGCGCTCGGAGGCACGCAAAAAGCGCGGAAAGGCATCGAGGATGATCAGCAGTGAAGCCACTTCGGCACTCGCCGCCAACGTCGGATAGGCCTCGGCCATCTGCGCCAGGCGCCGTTGCGCCGCGTGCGGCTGATCGTGCGCCAGCAGATAGGCCGCCAACACCTCGCGATCGCGCCACGGCGTGGTCAACTGACCGACCGCCGATGCGGCACCTTCCAGTTGCTCAACACCCGGCAAACCACGCAAGGGTCGCAACAGGCTGCGCAAGCGCCGCACCGTGGTGCGCAAGTCGTGCAGCGCCTCGGGATCGGTCCGCGCAGTCAGGCGCGCCTGACAGGCCAGCAGTCGCACTTCCAGACTCAGGACATGAGCCACCAACCGATCCACCAACGCAGACATCACTTGCTCCTGATTCACATGGCTTGAAGGATGAGTCTGCCGTGAGAAGGCAGGCGCATCCTTGCGTCAAGTCAGCAGCTTAGCGCCCGGCGCGGGATTCGCGAATATAGAAACGGGCTTTCTCGGCCTTTTTGCTGCAGCCTTCAAAGCCTTCGAATTGCTGCTGAGTCTTGGCTGCCGTCAGCAACGACAGCGCCTTGGAGTAACTGACCGTACCGGCGAAACCTTCGGCCTTGGCCAGGTCCAGTTCATGCCACGCCGCATCGAGCTGACTGCCACAGCTGTCACGATAAGCAGTCTTGCCAGCGCAACCGGCCAATGCCAGCGCGATCAACGGCACACAGATCCAGGCTTTCATCACTCACACCTCAAAATAGGTCAACAGTCGTGCAGGTAAGACGTTACAGCGCGGGAAAAGTGCCTTGGCGCCCCATGAATCTGCGGTGACCAAAGCATAGCGCCGAGTGGTCACGGAGTATCGAAAAAACGACGCCCCGGCGGCCCCCAGCGACCCTGGCGATTGTCGCCCGCCCCCGGATGGGTGCATTGTGGGGGCCTTGTCGGGAGGAAGTTTGATGAAAAAGCGTGTCGCACTGGTGCTGGGCTCCGGTGGCGCCCGGGGCTATGCCCATATCGGGGTCATCGAGGAGATCGAAAGACGCGGTTACGACATTGCCTGCATTGCCGGTTGTTCGATGGGCGCGGTGGTCGGCGGAATCTATGCCGCAGGCAAACTCGACGAGTACCGCACCTGGATCGAAACCCTCGATTATCTGGACGTGTTACGACTGGTGGACGTGAGTTTTCGCTTGGGGGCGATTCGCGGCGAGAAAGTCTTCGGGCAGATCCGCAAGATCGTCGGCGAGATCAACATCGAAGACCTGCGCATTCCCTACACCGCGGTCGCCGCCGACCTGACCAACCAGCAGGAAATCTGGTTTCAGGAGGGCTGCCTGCATCAGGCGATGCGCGCCTCGGCGGCGATTCCCAGCCTGTTCACTCCAGTGATGCAGGGCAACCGGATGCTGGTCGACGGAGGCATTCTCAACCCGTTGCCGATCGTGCCGGTGGTCTCCAGCCACTGCGACCTGATCATCGCGGTCAACCTCAACGCGACCAACCAGCGCCACTACAAACTGCCGGTGATCCAGCGTCCGCCAGCGTTTCGTTCGCGCTTCGACAGCCTGCTCAGTTCGCTGGGTTCGAAGATGCCGTTCCGCCGCAAACAGGCCGAACAATTGCTGTTGCTCGAACAGGAAGCCTTGCGCGCAGAGGCGGCAGACATCAACCCATGGCTGGAAGGCAGCGAGCCGGAAAGTCAGCAACCGGCAGCGGCTCCCGAACGCGAAGGCGCACCGAAATCCGCCACCGGTTCGTTCATCATCGACAACGTCGGGCCGGCATCACTGCTGGACCTGATCAACCAGAGTTTCGAGGTGATGCAGACCTCGCTGGCGCAATACAAGATCGCCGGCTATCCGCCGGACATCCTGATCAATGTACCGAAGCGCGTGTGCCGGTTTTTCGAGTTCTACAAGGCGCCGGAACTGATCGCGCTGGGACGGGAGATTGCGCGGGATACGCTGGATCGGTATGAGAGTGAGCAGGGTTGATCGGGCCTGATTTCTCGGGTGTGTTTGATGACATCTTCGCGAGCAGGCTCGCTCCCACAGGGGATTTTTGAACGACGCAGATTCAGTGTGGGAGCGAGCCTGCTCGCGAAGAGGCGAGATCAGCCAACATCACTCAACAACCGATACCCAACCCCCGCCTCAGTGACGATAAACCGCGGCCGCGTCGGATCATCCGCCAGCTTCTGACGTAAATGTCCGACCACAATCCGCAGGTAATGACTGTCCTCGGTATGCGTCGGCCCCCAGATATCCTTGAGCAATTGCTGCTGGGTGATCACCCGTCCCGGATGCCGCGCCAGTTGCGCCAGCACCGCGTATTCCTTGCGGGTCAGCGCCACTTCGACACCGTCGAGCAGCACTCGTCGATAAGCCAGATCCACGGTCAACGGGCCGAACGTCAGCGCCGCTTGCTGGGCCTCGCCTGCCGGCGCCTGACGCAACAACGCGCGGACCCGGGCGAGAAACTCCTGAATGCCGAACGGCTTGGTCACGTAGTCGTTGGCGCCGCCATCCAGCGCCTGGACTTTCTGCCCCTCGCTGGCCCGCACCGAGAGCACCAGCACCGGCGCGGTGGCCCACTCGCGAAACTCGCGCAGCACCTGCTGGCCGTCCATGTCCGGCAGCCCGAGGTCGAGCACCAGCAGGTCGGGTTTGTTCAGCGCCGCCTGGGCCAGGCCTTCGGCACCGGTGCCGGCCTCGAGCACTTTGTAGCCTTGTGAAGCGAGGCTGATACGCAGAAATTTACGGATCTGCGGTTCGTCGTCGATGACCAAAATGGTCGCGGTCTGGCTCATGAATTCACATCAACACAAAAGATTGGCAAGAGAGTAGCGCAGTCGCGATCAGGCTTCATTGTCCATCCCCGGTTGCGTCTGCAACGGCAGGTGCAGGGTGATGCTGGTGCCGCGCCCGTCGATGCCCTCGGCGACACTGATCCGCCCGCCATGCGCGCCGACCATGCCCTGACAGATCGCCAGGCCCAGCCCTGTGCCCTGCCCGCCGCGATCACCACGTGCGGCGGTGTAGAACATGTCGAAAATCTTCGCTCGCTCGTCCTCGGGAATCCCCGGGCCTTCGTCGCTGACCGTGAAGAAAATCTCGTCCTCACTCGCCCCGGCACTCAGTTGCAAACGTCCGTGTGGTGGCGAGAAGCGCGCAGCGTTTTCCAGCACATTGACCAGCGCCTGTTCGATCAGCGCCGCATGCACGAACAGCAGCGGTAACTCGGACGGCACGTCGGTGCTGACCTGCAACGGCGCGAGCACCGCACGCAGGCGATTGAGCGAACTGCCGACGATGTCCGCCGGCGCCACCCAATCCCGCGCCAGTTTCAACGCCCCGTGGCCGAGACGGGTCATGTCCAGCAGGTTCTGAATGTAGCGGTCGAGACGTTCGGCTTCGTCGCGGGTACCTTCGAGCAACTCGCGGCGATCCTCCAGCGGGATCGCTTCGCCGAGGGCCAGCAGGCTGTCGATGCTGCCGCGCATGGCGGTCAGCGGTGTGCGCAAATCATGCGATACCGAGGCCAGCAGCGCACTGCGCAATTGTTCGGTTTCACCGTGCAGGCGCGCGGCTTCCAGATCATCCGCCAGTTGCGCCCGGGCCAGTGCCTGCGCCAGTGGCTGACTCAACGCGGTGAGCAGGCGTCGACGCTGGCCGCTCAAGGTCTGGCCCTCTTTGGCGCAGACCCCGAGCAGCGCCAGCGGCCCGTCCTCCACCGACAGCGGCCACCACCACCAGCGACCGAACGGCAGCGTGCCGGTGCCCATGCCCGCCGGTTGATCGTGCTGCCAGGCCCAGTCGGCGGCGGCCCGTTCGGACTCGCTGAACTCCAGCGGCCCGCCGGTTTCGACTTTCCAGCCACCCTGCCCATCCCGATTGAGCAGGCACAATTGCAGATCGCTCCAGCCGTTGAGGTGCTGGGCGGCGGCGCTGATCACCGCCTGACGATCCGTCGCCGCAGTCAGTTTGCGCGACAGGTCGAGCAGCTCCGTGGTCTCTTCCTGCGTATCGCGCAACGCCTGCAACTGCCGTCGCTGACGCGCCGCGAGATTGCCGGTGAGCGCCGCCATCAGCAGGAAGAACAGCAAGGTCAAAACGTCTTCTTCGCGCTGGATGGCGAAGGAAAAATTCGGCGGAATGAACAGGAAGTCGTAGGTCAGAAACGATAGCGCCGCGCAGGCCAGCGCCGGGCCCAGACTGCTGCGCACCGCCACCAGCAGCACCGCCGCGAGGAACACCAGCGAGATGTTCGGCAGCGGCAAAATACTCGATACCGCCCACGCCAGGGCGCAGGCCAGCACCGTGGCAAGCAGTGCCAGCAGATAGTCGAACCAGACCAGCGTCGGCGTCACCCGCAGACGCTGCTGCGGGTGTTCATGGTCGTTGTCGAGGACGTTGATTTCCAGGCCATGGGCCTGGCGCAGCAAACGCGCCGCGAGCCCGCCACCGAACAGCCGACGCCGCAGACTCGGCCGCGACTGGCCGACCAGCAGCAGACTCGCACGGCGTTCGGCGGCATGCTGGATCAGGGTTTTCGCCACTTCGCCGGCGCGCAACAACACCACCTCACCGCCGAGGCGTTCGGCCAGTTGCTGGGCATTTTGCAGGCGCAGGCGCGATTGCTCGTCGCGCACCGTGCCGTTGTCGACATGCACCAGACTCCATGGCAAATGCCGACGCTGGGCTACCCGGCTGGCGTGACGTACCAGGCGTTCGGCATGCGCATCGCCGTCAACGCCGACCAGCAAACGCCCACGCACCGCCGGAGCCGCCTGACCCAGTTGGCGATAGCCTTGAGCGAGATCGTTGTCGACCTGCGCGGCCGCCGTTTGCATCGCCAGCTCGCGCAACGCGGTGAGGTTGGTCTGGGTGAAAAACGCATCGATCGCCGCCCGCGCCTGTTCCGGCACGTAGACCTTGCCTTCACGCAGACGCTCCAGCAATTCACGCGGCGGCAGGTCGATCAGCAGCAGTTCGTAGGCTTCCTGCAGCACCCAGTCCGGCAGGGTTTCGCGCACCTGCACACCGGTGATGCCGCGCACCTGATCGTTGAGACTTTCCAGGTGCTGGACGTTGACCGTGGTGTACACGTCGATGCCGGCGGCGAGCAGTTCCTGAATATCCTGCCAACGCTTGGCGTGGCGACTGCCGGGAGCGTTGGTGTGCGCCAGTTCGTCCACCAGCACCAGTTTCGGTTTGGCCGCGAGCAAGCCGTCGAGGTCCATTTCTTCGAGCATCACGCCACGGTATTCCGAGCGCACCAGCGGTTGCTGCGGCAAACCGCCGAGCAGCGCTTCGGTCTCCGCGCGGCCATGGGTTTCGACGACGCCGGCGATGATTTTCACGCCCTGGCGCAATTGCGTGTGCGCCGCCTGGAGCATGGCGTAGGTCTTGCCGACACCGGGGGCGGCACCGAGGAAAATCTTCAGCCGGCCACGGCCGTCGCGGGGCAGGTCTGCTAACAGCGCGTCGGCGCGGCCGGAGTCGCTCATCGGGGATTGCCTTGTTCGGTTTGAAATGAGGGTGAAATGTTAAAAGATCGCAGCCTGCGGCAGCTCCTACAGGTCGATCCAGTGTAGGAGCTGCCGAAGGCTGCGATCTTTTGATCTACAGTTTTTCCAGCGCCATGTTCAGCTCCAGCACATTCACCACCGGCGGCCCCACCAACGGCTGTTCGATGTGCGCATCGAGCAGTTGCTGCAAGGTCGACACCGGCAGGTTGCGCGCCTGCGCGACACGCGCCAGTTGATAGGCAATTGCCGCTGGTGGCAAGTGCGGATCGAGGCCACTGCCGGAGGTGGTCAGTAACGCCAGGGGCACAGGCCCCTGGCCGGGCACCTGCAACTTGTTGGCGTCGTCGATCACCCGAGTGGCCAGCGCCGGATTGCTCGGCGCGAGGTTGCTGGCGCTGCTGGACACGGTCGCGAAGGCGCCCGCCGAAGGACGCGGATGGAACCAGGCATCACCGACGAAATCCTGGGCAATCAGTGACGAGCCGCGCACCTTGCCGTCGGCATCGTGCACCAGGCTGCCGTTGGCCTGTTCAGGGAAAGCGACCTGCGCAACGCCGGTCACCACCAGTGGATAAGCCACGCCGGTGATCAGGGTCATCAGCACCAGCAGGCTCAGGGCCGGACGTATCATTGTGGACATTGCAAAATCCTCGAATTCAGAAAGCGGGTACCGCATTAATTCAGGTGGACCGAGTCGACTTCATCGCCAGCAGGCTGGCTCCCACAATGAATCGCATCGCAAATGTGGGAGCGAGCCTGCTCGCGAACGGATCAAACCAGGTGCAACGCCGTGAGCAGCATGTCGATCGCCTTGATCCCCACGAACGGCACCAGAATCCCGCCCAGTCCGTAGATCAGCAGGTTGCGCCGCAGCAGTGCCGCGGCACTCGCCGCTTGCACCCGCACACCACGCAATGCCAGTGGAATCAGCACCACGATGATCAGGGCGTTGAAGACGATGGCCGAGAGGATCGCGCTCTGCGGACTGGTCAGGTGCATGATGTTCAGCACGCCCAGTTGCGGATAAATCGCAGCGAACAGCGCCGGCAGAATCGCGAAGTACTTGGCGACGTCGTTGGCGATGGAAAACGTCGTCAGCGCACCACGGGTCACCAGCAATTCCTTGCCGATCTGCACCACGTCCAGCAACTTGGTCGGGTCGCTGTCGAGGTCGACCATGTTCGCTGCTTCGCGTGCGGCTTGGGTGCCGTCGTTCATCGCCATGCCGACGTCAGCCTGGGCCAGCGCCGGGGCGTCGTTGGCGCCGTCACCGCACATGGCGACCAGACGACCGTCGTTCTGCTCAAGGCGGATGCGCGCCAGTTTTTTCTCCGGGGTGGCTTCGGCGAGCACGTCATCGACGCCCGCTTCTGCCGCGATGGCCGCAGCGGTCAACGGGTTGTCACCGGTGACCATCACGGTGCGAATCCCCAGTTTGCGCAGCTCGGCAAAACGCTCGCGAATACCTGGCTTGACCACGTCCTTGAGATGGATCGCACCGAGCAGCTTGCCGTCGGCGCAGACCAGCAACGGCGTACCGCCGCTCTGCGCGATCTTGTCGATTTCCCGGGACAGCGCCGGGGCCAGATCAGAGCGTTGTTGACCGAGGAACGACAGCAGCGAATCGACTGCGCCCTTACGGTAAACACGGCCCTGATAGTCGACACCGGACAAGCGGGTTTCTGCACTGAACGGCACGGCAGTCAACGTATCCAGTGCCGGCTCGGTTTGCGGGTGCAGACCGCGCAGGTATTCGACGATGGATTTACCTTCGGCGGTTTCGTCCGCCAGCGAAGCGAACAGCGCGCCTTCGGCCAACTCGCGACCATTCACGCCCGGCGCGGCATACACCGCGCTGCAACGACGGTTGCCGAAAGTGATGGTGCCGGTCTTGTCCAGCAGCAGCACGTGCACGTCACCGGCCGCTTCCACGGCGCGCCCGGATTTGGCGATCACGTTCAGGCGTACCAGACGATCCATCCCGGCAATACCGATGGCCGACAACAGGCCACCGATGGTGGTCGGAATCAGCGTGACCAGCAGCGCCACCAGGAACACCAGCGGCAGATTGCCGTTGGCGAAGTGGGCGAACGGTTGCAGGGTCACCACCACCAGCAGGAAAATCAGCGTCAGGCCGATCAGCAGGATATCCAGCGCGACTTCGTTCGGAGTCTTCTGGCGTTTGGCGCCTTCGACCAGCGCGATCATGCGGTCGAGGGTCGATTCACCCGGGTTGGCGGTGATCTTCACCAACAACCAGTCGGACACCAGGCGCGTGTTGCCAGTGACCGCCGAGCGATCGCCGCCGGACTCGCGAATCACCGGCGCCGATTCACCGGTGATCGCCGCTTCGTTGACGGCGGCAATACCTTCGATGACTTCGCCATCACCCGGGATCATCTCCCCCGCCTCGACGCGCACCACGTCACCTTTGCGCAGGCTGGCGGCGGGCACCACCTGGAAGCTGCCGTTAGCCAATTTGCGCCGCGCACTGAGGCCTTCGCTGCCAGCCTTGAGGCTGTCGGCGCGGGCCTTGCCGCGACCTTCGGCCAAGGCTTCGGCGAAGTTGGCGAACAGCACGGTGAACCACAGCCACAGAGCAATCTGCGCGGCGACAAAAGTCGGCACGACGTTGTCCGGGATGAAGCACAGCACGGTGGTGAAAATCGCCGTCAGTTCGACCACCAGCATCACGGGCGAACGCACCAGCTGGCGTGGATCGAGCTTGACGAAGGCTTGCACCAGCGCCGGACGCCACAGGGCCGAGATCGCGGTTTTCGGTGCTTCTGCCGACTTGGTCGGCACCGCAGGTTTTGCAGGAACATGCATATTCATGATGGATTCCTTAGAAGCCCAAGCTCAGGTGTTCAGCAATCGGACCGAGCGCCAGAGTCGGCAGGAAGGTCAGGCCACCCACCAGCAGAATGGTCACGGTCAACAGGGTCACGAACAGCGGGCCGTGGGTCGGGAAGCTGTTCTGGCCGATCGGTGCGGTTTTCTTCATCGCCAGGCTGCCGGCCAGAGCAAGCACCGGCAGGATGTAGCCGAAGCGACCGATCAACATGCCCAGACCGAGCATCAGGTTGTGGAACGGCGTGTTGGCACTCAGGCCACCGAACGCCGAACCGTTGTTCGCGCTGGCCGAGGTGTAGGCATAGAGCAACTGGCTGAAACCGTGCGGGCCGGGATTGCTGATGGTCGCCGCCGGGCCAGGCAGAGTGGCGGCAATCGCACCGAGCACCAGCACGCCGATCGGCATTACCAGCAGGGTAACGACCAGCAATTGCACTTCCCGCGCCTGCAGTTTCTTGCCGAGGTATTCCGGTGTACGGCCGATCATCAGGCCGGCGAGGAAAACCGCGATCAGCACGTTGAGCAACATGCCGTAGAGCCCGGCACCGACGCCGCCGAAGATCACTTCGCCGACCATCATGTTGACCAGCGCCACCATGCCGCTGAGCGGGTTGAGGCTGTCATGCATGCCGTTGACCGAACCGTTCGACGCCGCAGTCGTGGTCACCGACCACAGCACAGTGGCCGTGGTGCCGAAGCGCGCTTCCTTGCCTTCCAGCGGCGCGGTCTGTTCGACCGCAACGTTGTTCAGCGCAGGGTTGGGCTGATATTCGGCCCACAGCGAAGTCGCGCCGCCGATCAGGAACAGAGCGAGCATGCAGGCGATGATCGCGCGGCTCTGACGCAGGTCCTTGACGTAGTGGCCGAAGGTGAACACCAGCGCCACCGGGATCAGGATGATCGACGCGAGTTCGAACAGGTTGCTCCACGCGGTCGGGTTCTCGAACGGATGCGCCGAGTTGACGCCGAAGAAGCCACCGCCGTTGGTGCCCAGTTGCTTGATCGCAATCTGGCTGGCCGCCGGGCCGAGCGGGATCACTTGATCGACGCCCTGCATGGTGACGGCATTGACGTATTGCGCGAAGGTCTGCGGGACGCCCTGCCACACCAGGTACAGCGCCAGCAGCAGGCACAGCGGCAGCAGGCCGTAGAGGGTGGCGCGGGTCATGTCGACCCAGAAATTACCGAGGGTCTTGGCCGACTTGCGACCGATGCCACGGCACAATGCAACCAGCACCGCGAGACCGGTGGCGGCGCTGACGAAGTTCTGCACGGTGAGACCGACCATCTGGCTCAGGTAGCTGAGGGTCGCTTCACCACTGTAGGACTGCCAGTTGGTGTTGGTCATGAAACTGACCGCGGTATTGAATGCCTGGGTCCATTCCTGGCCCGGCAGGTTTTGCGGGTTCAGCGGCAGGTGATCCTGAAACAACAGGATCGCGAACAGCAGCAGGAAACCGGCGAGGTTGAACGCCAGCAAAGCCAGCGTGTACTTCTGCCAGCTCTGTTCAGTCTGCGGATCAACCCCGGCAATCCGATAACAGCCGCGCTCGACCGGGCCGAGAACCGGCGTCAGCCAGGTGCGCTGACCCTCCATAACCTTGTAGTAAAAGCGCCCGAGGAGCGGCGCCGGCAGCAAGACCACCGCAAAAAACGCGAGGATCAGCCAATAGTCATAACTGTGCATAGCCGCTCCTAGTTCCGATCCGCGCGCAACAGCGCAACCAACAGATAAATGAACAGCCCGGCTGCCAACAGCAGGGACACCCCGTCCAGAACGCTCATGGAAGATCTCCGTGTTACGGCGTATTGCCGCGTGTGGAGGCATTGTCGGAAAAGAGGCTGTAAAGGAACGAGACCGAGGGGGTTGGCTGGGCATAAAGAAAGCGTAAAGAGTGGGTTTATGCTGGCGTTACAGCAGGGTTTTGTCCTGTCAGGCCGGGCCTCTTCGCGAGCAGGCTCGCTCCCACATGTTGAAGTGCATTCCCCTGTGGGAGCGTGTCTGCTCACGAAGACGGCATAACTGCCAGCATCGCACCCAACTGGCGCACAAAAAACGCTCATCCAGCTGCGAACATCCCCGATACGACAGCTTTCAGCGCATTACGACCTGACTCACAGCTATGGCACGCCCACTGCACACGCCCTCCCCCGAGCTTTCCAAACCCTTCCGGGAGCATGCGCATGAACACACAACTCAAACCCACGCTGGGCACCTTGCACCTGTGGGGCATCGCCGTCGGGCTGGTGATTTCCGGCGAGTACTTCGGCTGGAGTTACGGCTGGGGCGTGGCTGGCACGCTGGGCTTTCTGGTGACCTCGTTCATGGTCGCGACCATGTACACCTGCTTCATCTTCAGTTTCACCGAACTGACCACGGCGATTCCCCATGCTGGCGGACCGTTTGCCTACAGTCGCCGGGCATTCGGTGAGAAAGGTGGGCTGATCGCCGGGCTGGCCACACTGATCGAGTTCGTCTTCGCACCGCCGGCGATCGCCTTGGCGATTGGCGCTTATCTGAATGTGCAGTTTCCGGCGCTCGATCCGAAACACGCAGCGGTCGGCGCTTACATCGTGTTCATGACCCTGAACATCCTCGGGGTGAAACTGGCCGCGACGTTCGAACTGATCGTCTGCGTGCTGGCGGTGATCGAATTGCTGGTGTTCATGGGCGTGGTCGCACCAGCGTTCAGTTTCGCCAGTTTTGCGATGAATGGCTGGGCCGGTTCCGATGTGTTCGGTGCGCCGGCGATTGCCGGGATGTTTGCCGCGATTCCGTTTGCGATCTGGTTTTTCCTCGCCATCGAAGGCGCGGCGATGGCCGCCGAAGAAGCCAAGGATCCCAAACGCACGATCCCCAAGGCCTACATCAGCGGGATCCTGACCCTGGTGTTGCTGGCGATGGGCGTGATGTTCTTCGCCGGCGGTGTCGGCGACTGGCGCACCCTGGCAAACATCAACGATCCGCTGCCGCAGGCGATGAAAACCGTGGTCGGCGACAACTCCGGCTGGTTGCACATGCTGGTGTGGATTGGCCTGTTCGGGCTGGTGGCGAGTTTCCACGGGATCATCCTCGGCTACTCGCGGCAGTTCTTTGCCCTCGCCCGCGCCGGTTACTTGCCGGCGTCGCTGGCGAAACTCTCGCGCTTCCAGACCCCACACCGGGCGATCATCGCCGGCGGCATCATCGGCATCGCCGCGATCTACAGCGACGGCCTGATCAACCTCGGCGGCATGACCCTTACCGCGGCGATGATCACCATGGCCGTGTTCGGCGCGATCGTGATGTACATCATGAGCATGCTCAGCCTGTTCAAACTGCGCAAATCCGAACCCAATCTAGAGCGCACTTTCCGTGCGCCCTGCTATCCGCTGATTCCGCTGATCGCACTGGTGCTGGCGGTGGTGTGCCTGATTGCCATGGCCTGGTTCAACGCACTGATCGGGCTGATTTTCCTTGGCTTCATGGCGGTCGGCTTCGGCTACTTCCTGCTCACCGGGCAACTGCGCGCTGACGCTCCGGCCGATGCGATGCTCACAGGGCGATAACCCATGCCTTCTGTAGGAGCTGTCGAGTGAAACGAGGCTGCGATCTTTTGATCTTTAAACGCCAAAGGATCGCAGCCTCGTTTCACTCGACCGCTCCTACAGGGAATTAAGGTGCGTCGGGGATATCGGGCCTAGAATGGAACCACTGCGAACTCACTTCGCTCATAAGTGGTATGCAGCGTCGCTGGCGAAACCCTCGCCCGTCGAACTGCCATTAAGGAGAGCCGTTATGCCCTGGTATGCCTGGTTGATTCTGGTCGTTGCAATCGGCTCGATCGTTGGCGGACTGATGATGCTGCGCGACACCGCCAACAAGGTTGAACTGACCGACGAAGAACGAAAACGCGTTGCGCAGCGAAACGCCGAAGCGGACATCAAGGACGCGCAGGATCGCTGAACGAAAAACCCCGCCGGATCAGGCGGGGTTTGTTTTTTGTGCGGAGTATTACCTCCAAGGATCGTGTTGGACTCAGCGGCGCGTTTTTAAGAAGTAGAAGTACAGTCACCATGTCATTTACCTTGGTTAAGATGGTGGTCTTGTTGCGGAGAGTTCCACATGCGTTACTCGCAAGATCATAAAGCTCAAACCCATCAACGGATCATCAAGGAAGCCTCGGCGCGATTTCGCAAAGACGGCATCGGTGCTACCGGCCTGCAACCTCTGATGAAAGCACTGGGGCTGACTCACGGCGGCTTTTACTCGCACTTCAAATCCAAGGACGAACTGGTCGAGAAAGCCTTGCAGGAGGCAAGCGATCAAGTCGATGGCCTGTGCGCCGAGATCTTTGCCCAGGAACATCCGCTGCAGGCGTTTATCGACACCTACCTGTCCGAATGGCATCAGACCTCCCCGCACGAAGGCTGCCCGCTGCTGACCATTTCCTCAGAGCTGGGTCTGCGCGGCCAGCCGAGCCCGACCAGTGATGCGGTACTCAATGCCCGACTGAATCAAATCGAAGGCACCCTCGAGGGTGACAACAGTGCCGACCGGGCCATCGTCATCATGTCGACGCTGGTCGGCGCGCTCCTGTTGTCACGCAGTGTCGCTGACGTCGAGCTTGCCCAACGCATCCTCGACGTCACGCGCGATCACCTCAAGCAATCGCAGGACTAGGCCTGCCAGCGCTTGAACAGCACACTGGCATTCACCCCGCCAAAACCGAAACCGTTGGACAGGGCATATTCGATCGGCATAGACCGCGCCTGACCGTGAACGATATCTACACCCGCACTCGCAGGATCGGGATTGTCGAAATTGAGCGTCGGCGGGACTACCTGATCGCGGATGGCCAACAAGGTGAAGATCGCTTCCAACCCTCCGGCAGCGCCGAGCAAATGCCCTGTGGCGGATTTGGTCGAGGTCACGGCGATTTTATTCTCCGTACCGAACAGCGCCTTGATCGCTGCCAATTCACCAAGATCGCCCACCGGCGTCGAGGTCGCATGCGCATTGAGATGCTGCACCTGATCTGGCGCGACACCCGCCTGAGCCAGCGCCAACTGCATCGCGCGTCGTGCACCACTGCCGTCCTCCGGCCCGGCGGTGAGGTGATAGGCGTCGGCAGTGGTGCCGTAACCGACCAGCTCAGCCAAAGGTTGCGCGCCGCGGGCCAGCGCATGCTCCAGCGATTCGATCACCAGCAGACCGGCGCCCTCGCCCATCACGAAACCATCGCGACCGCTGTCGAAAGGGCGCGAAGCGCGCTCGGGGGTGTCGTTGTAACCGCTGGACAGCGCCCGCGCCGCTGCGAAGCCGGCCAGGCTGACCCGATCGATGCAGGCTTCCGCCCCACCGCAAACAGCGATATCCGCCTCACCGGCACGAATCATCCGTGCGGCATCGCCAATTGCCTGCACTCCGGCAGCACAGGCGGTTACCGGTGCGCCGAGCGGGCCTTTCAAAGCGTGCTGGATCGACACATGACCGGCCGCCAGATTGACCAGAAACGATGGAATGGTGAACGGCGACAGCCGACGCGGTCCACGACTGTCCGTAGTGCGTACCGCGTCGGCGATTGCACCGAACCCGCCAACACCGGAGCCGATGATGGTCGCAGTGCGCTCCTGATCCTTGGCCTCGGACGGCTGCCATCCGGCTTGCTCCAACGCCTGGCGCGCCGCTTCCATGGCGAACAGGATGAAGCGATCCATCTTCTTTTGCTCTTTGGGTGGCGTGGCAAGGTCCGGATCGAAACCGGCCTCGACGTCCTCCGCCGTCGTTGGCACCATCCCGGCGACCCGGGTCGGCAGATCTGCGCTCACCGCGTCCGGCAAATTGCGCAAGCCCGAGCGCCCGGCCAGCAAGCGCTGCCAGACCCTCTCGACGTCACTGCCCAAAGGAGAAACCAGACCCATACCGGTGACAACAATTCGACGCTGACTCATACCGCAGTTACCTCTGATCAATTTTTGTAGCGTTCAGCCGCCGAACTGCGCGACAGATTCGGTGCCATGGCATGTCGTGCACGCACAAAGGCCTGCCATTCACCCTCGTCAGGCAGCGACGGGATGGTAATCAACTCGCCCTGATCCAGACCGGCCAGCGCCGCATCGACCATCTCGCCAGCCTCCATCACCATCTCCGCCGGAATGCCGCTGGCGTCGATGCCGGAACGCTCCCAGATTTCAGTGCGAGTAACGCCGGGCAACACCGCCTGCACCTTCACGCCAGTACCTTCGAGCTCGGCGTTGAGCGATTGAGTCAGGCTCAACACATAGGCTTTACTCGCGCTGTAGGTTGCATTGAAGCGTTCAGGAAACAGCGCCACCACCGAGGCGATGTTGATGATCGTGCCGCGTCCGGCCTTGGCGAAACTGGCGGCGGCTGCCGAGGCCAGCAACGTCACGGCGGTGACGTTCAACTGAATCAGACGCTCCAGTTGCTCGGCATCGGAGTTGGCCAGCAAGCCATCGGCTGCAACTCCTGCGTTATTTACCAACAGAGTGATGCTCGAGTCACTGCGCAGGCGTTGCTGGAGTTTGAGGACATCGTCCTTTTGCGTCAGGTCGGCCTTGAGCACTTCGACCTTTACACCGTGGGCGTCGCGCAACTGGCTGGCAGCGTTCTCCAGACGCTGTTGATCACGGGCCACCAACAGTAAATCAAAACCACGCGTTGCCAGCCGTTGCGCGTAGATGGCACCGATACCGGACGATGCGCCAGTGACGACAGCCGTACCTTGAGACTGGACTGAACCCATGAGAGCGCTCCTGAAACATATTGGGAGATAGGCCTCCAACGCTCACTGGCGTGGAGGCGACGGAAATTATTATAGGCATAATCCAAAGAAAATATGATACCTATAATTTTCAGCTCACCGACAAACGCGACGCCGCTCCCTCTGTCGCATCGCTGCCACCCAGAAAGCAGAAAGGCCGGTCAATGACCGGCCCCTTGGCGTTAAGTAATCAGCTTAGTTCACTTCCAGCTTGTCGCGGTTGCGATCGAGGATCGCCTTGCCGATGCCCTTCACTTCCAGCAGCTCATCCACCGAGGCGAATGGCCCATTAGCATCACGATACGCAACAATGGCTTTGGCTTTCGCCTCACCGACTCCAGCCAACTGCTTCTGCAGAGTCGCGGCATCGGCACCGTTCAGATCGACCTTCTCACTTGGGAATGCCGTCACCGCCTCCGCCACCACCGTTGCCTTTTCCGCTTGAGGGACAACGACAGGTGCTGCGATAGCAGCGATTGAAGCACTGGTGAGGAAGGCGAAAACCAGAGAGTAGAAAAAACCGTTACGCATAAATGACGCTCCATCATCGTTTGAGAAAGCAGCTTTTCCGAAGCTGCTCTCCAAACTTAGGCGATGGTTGGCGGGTGTCAAAAATGCGTCTATTACAGGATGTGAAACAATCAGGGTTCGAGGCGGCGCTGCTGATAGATCCAGTCGACGATTTCGCCGTCGGGGGTGTAGCCGCTGACAGTTTCTCGCAGGAGTTGGCGGACGCGGGCATAATCGTCCTGCTCGACGGCAGCCAGCAAATCCGTCAGACGAAGCTTGAGCAAGTCCCACGGTAAATGATCTTCGCTGGCACTCATGATCATCGGGTGCGGTGTGGCTGCCACGTTGTCACCGATCAGCAGCTCTTCGTATAACTTCTCTCCCGGACGAAGCCCCGTAAAATCAATGGAGATGTCTCCTTGTGGATTACGCTCGGAGCGAATGCTCAATCCAGACAGGTGAATCATTTTTTCCGCCAATTCGACGATTTTCACCGGCTCGCCCATGTCCAGGACAAATACATCCCCGCCCTGCCCCATCGAGCCTGCCTGGATGACCAGTTGCGCAGCCTCGGGAATGGTCATGAAATAGCGGGTGATCCGGGGATGCGTGACTGTCAACGGTCCACCGGATTTGATTTGACTATGAAACAACGGAATCACTGAGCCCGAGGACCCTAGAACATTACCGAACCGAACCATGGTAAAGCGGGTTTTATTGACACGGGAAACGTTGGCCTTGTCACCAAACATCACGGGGGCAACCTCCCGGCTCAGCGCCTGGAGGATCAACTCGGCCAGACGTTTGGTACTGCCCATGACATTCGTCGGCCGCACTGCCTTGTCTGTAGAAATCAGGACAAAATTCGAGACCCCGGACTGAAGCGCAGCCTGAGCGGTATTGAGGGTTCCGATGACGTTATTGAGGACACCCTCTGCAATGTTGTGCTCCACCATCGGCACATGCTTGTATGCTGCCGCATGGTAGACGGTGTCGATTTTCCAGGTTTTCATCACATCAAGCAGCTTGTCCTGATGGCGAATGGAGCCCAGGATCGGCAACAACCGCACGGAAACCGACTGCCGAGACCCACGCTGCTCCAACTCGGTCAAAATGCTGTAAAGGTTGAATTCACTGTGTTCGAACAACAATAGCGCCATCGGCTCCAGTGAGAAGATTTGTCGGCACAACTCCGAACCGATTGACCCACCGGCACCGGTCACCATTACAGTTTTTCCTTTAATACAACGCTCTAGCAGGTCTGGCTGTGCTGGCACCGAATCTCGTCCAAGCAGATCGGCAATGTCTACTTCCTGAATATCTTCAACCTTTACTCGACCGCTAGCCAGATCCGTGAAATTGGGAACGCTGCGTATATGAAGGGGGAATACTTCCAGCAGATTCAGAATCTCCCTGCGTCGAGCACGCGTCGACGACGGAAGCGCGAGAAGGATTTCCTGCGCCCCGGTGGCGTCAATCATCTGCTGAATATGCTTGGGCTTGTAAACCTGCAGACCTGAAATTGAACGATCGGCAATACTGGAATCGTCATCTATGAACGCTACAGGGCGCATGGCTCGCCCCATGCGCAACGCGGCGACCAGTTGGTTACCCGCAACGCCGGCACCGTAGATAGCTACCTTCGTCAGACCATCATCCCGGGACGTAAAGGGTACGTGTTGGGCTGCTGTGAACCAGTCCCCCATAAAATACTGACGCATGCACAGGCGCAAACCACCAATGATGACAAGACTAAGCCACCAATAGTTGAAAACGATAGACCGAGGAACAACAGCCTCGTGGTTGCTATACCAATAAACCACCAGAGCCAGAAACAGCGAGGAGAGACTTACGGCCTTGATGATCGCGATGAGCGCATCGTTGCCAAAATATCGCATGACAGCGCGGTACATGCCAAAACGGATAAAAAGCGGGATGGCGATGATCGGTGCGCAAGCGAAGAGCCAGAAATGAACTTTCAAGGGGTTGTACATGTCGTCTATGCCCAGACGAACGATGAACGCAAGCCAGAGCGCGCCCCATACAAGAACGACGTCGGTGGCAACCTGTATCAGGCGTTTCTTGCGCCGCGGTAGCCCCAACAAAAAAGATCGAATTTTATCCATTAGCATAATGGCTTAGTGCCCACTCCTTTCACCGAGGTCAGCATTTCACATTGTAACCGTCTACCAGGACTCCAGGTGAACTCAAATTGGTTACCGGCCCACCACGGCCGACGACGCTCGCACACCAAATATCCCGCAACTCTGACAACTGAAATGTAACCTTTGATGCATAGAATGTCATATTTTGAGAGAAGTCAGGGCGAAAAAACGGAAATGAAATTGAGACGCAGAGGGACATCAGCTACACTTGAGGTCATTCGAAATGCTATTCAGAATAAATGTAAGCCCTCTAGAAAACATTAGTAATATATATTGTTTGCTTATCAAATAAATCCGCGCTCGTAACCAATTTGTTGTAAAGAGATATCATGATCAGAAATCTTACCTCACCGCCTCAATTGGTAACATCTGAAAATCGAACAGCCCTTAAAGGGCAGAGGCCGGTCGTTATATGGCTGACAGGATTGAGTGGCGCAGGTAAATCAACCATTGCCAACGCCTTGGAACTTGCACTATTAAAAGCCGGACGACACACTTATCTTCTTGACGGAGATAACATTAGGCTAGGTCTATGTAATGATCTTGGATTCTCCGATCAAGACCGAGAAGAAAACATTCGAAGAATCTCAGAAGTTTCAAAACTATTTCTAGACGCTGGACTGATCGTAATAACAGCATTCATTTCCCCCTTCAGACGCGACAGAGCCTTGGCGCGCAATGTCATAGGCGACCAAAATTTCATTGAAGTCCATATCGATACACCTTTGACCGAGTGTGAGCGACGCGACCCGAAAGGTTTGTACGGAAAAGCAAGACAGGGATTGATCAAGAACTTCACTGGAATTGATTCAGCCTATGAAGCGCCTCTAGCGCCTAAAATAAGAATCAACACACTTGAAGAGGATCTCGAGAAATCTGTTCAGCGCATTCTCGCTGTCCTTCAAGAAAACCTGGAAGCATGAACACATTCGTTGTTGTTGGAGCAGGCTTTAGCGGAACCGTTGCTGCTATCGAGTTTTTGAATCGAGTACAACACGAAGCTCAACTGCTCATCATCAACCGGTCTGGACTAATTGCTCGCGGGCTTGCTTATGGCACCAATAGTCCACTGCACCTTTTAAATGTACCAGCTGGCAATATGACAGCTCTTGCAGATGAGCCAGATTCCTTCCTGGAGTATTGCCTCGGGCGCAACATGAAAGTGACGGCGAGCTCGTTTGTTTCGCGGAAAGTGTACGGCGATTATCTCGAACACTTGCTAACTCAGGCGATTGAACGCTCATCTGCTCGCGTCAAAACAACTCAGATCAGTGCCGAAGTTGTCAGCCTGACCCCTAACGGTCAAGGGGCCACAATTGAATTAGACTCGGGAGATATATTCAAAGCTGATCAAGTCACATTGGCTTTCGGACATTTCCCTCCAAGCAACCCATCGGGCCTCGGGTCTGTTAGCGAAACGCACTACTATCAGCAAGATCCCTGGGAGCAACGATCTGACTCAAAAATCCAGAAGGATCAGCCAGTACTTTTGATCGGAGGCGGACTCACGGCAATTGATGTCATCAGCAACTTGATGAAGTCAAAGCATACCGGCAAGGTCTATATGCTTTCTCGACGAGGCTTGTTACCGAAACCTCATCGTGTCGCGAGAGGTCAACATACGGATCACATGCAAACGCGTAACCGCCTTCTTGAGTCAAAGCCATCAATACTGGGCTATCTGAAAATCGTCCGAAACGCGATAAAAACCGGACTGAATGAACAGATTGACTGGCGAGATATCATTGCATCGATTCGTCCCGTGACAGCAGAGCTCTGGAGACGTCTTCCCGACACCGAACGCCGCCGATTCCTGCGCCACCTCCAAAGCTATTGGGACGTACATCGCCACAGGGTCGCGCCGGATACATTCCAGATATTTGAGGATGCACTGAATCGTGGCCAACTAATCCCCCTGGCCGGACGCATTGTCTCGATGGATGTAGTGAACGGTTCTGTGACTGCGGTGATAAAGGAACGACGCAAGGCATCAAATAGATTACTGACAGTCAACCTGATTGTGAACTGCACCGGTCCCACTTCCAATCCTGAAAAAACGAAAAGTCCGCTTATCAAAGAGCTATTGAAGGAGGGGTTGATAGTTTCGGACAACTTGGGATTGGGTATTTGTGCGAATGAGCACTACTATCTGAAAAATGCTCAAGGGGAGCCTAATGACTGGCTAAGCTATGTCGGCCCTATGTTAAAAGCCGATCATTGGGAGCTTACTGCGGTTCCCGAGTTGCGTGTGGCTGCACGCTCGGTAGCATTAAGTGTATGCCAGAAGTTTGAAAGTTAGCGCACCGGCATTAGCACCTGCGTAGAAAACACAGAAAAAAAAGGGTGATCAGTCGATCACCCTTCATATATCAGACGATTTTAGGCTTTAGCGCCGTCATCAATCCACTTGCAAAGGATGTGTACACCCTCTTCAACCATAATCTTTGGCGACCAGTTCAGAACTTCTCTGGTCTCGTCAATGGTGCAAGAAGCGTGACGCACATCACCATGACGATACTTGCCATTGATGTGATGCTCAGGAGCTTTGTAGTAGCGAGAAATGATATCCGCCAACTGGGCTACGCTGGTCGCTTCGCCCGAACCCACGTCATAAGGCTTGGTGGTACCATCAGAATGGATGGTCGCCGCAAAAATTGCATTGGCCACATCGTCGATAAAAACGAAGTCTCGAATGATTACGCCATCTTCATAGACCGGGATGCTCTTCCCTTCTTTCGCCATACGCGCGAACAAGGAAACAATACCGGTATAAGAGTTGATCAGCGACTGACCCGGACCGTAAACGTTTTGCAGACGCAACATTACAGGCGTCACACCCAGGGCAAGACACCAAGAGCTGAGGATATGCTCTTGAGCAAGCTTGGTTGCGCCATAAACGCTTGTTGGGTCAGGCGTTGTAGTATGAGAGTTAAATGGCAAAGCCTTGAGGCCAGGGAAATCCCACTCAGCACGCTCTAGTTGCTCACGGGAACGCTGACCCGGGTAAACGATTGCGCCGTTAGCATCTTTCCACGCACCCTCACCATAAACGGCACGGCTGGAAGTCAGAACGATGCGCTCAGGCAACGCTTCTGGATTGTTGCGCACGAGCGCATCCAGCATTTGGGTCGTACCGGTGACGTTGACATGAGCGTGGCGGCTCGCTTCCATCAATGATTGGCCGGTACCTGTTTCTGCTGCCAAATGAATAACAACATCGGGTGCAAACTCTTTCAAGACGCGATCCCAGTCCTCTGGACAGGTGACATCGCCCTTCACAAACTCAACACGCGAATCCAGTGCCGCCGGACGCTCTGCGCTTGGATGCACCTGAGGGTGGAGATTGTCGAAAGCAACAACTCGGCTGAATTGCCCGGCCAACAAAGGAGACAAAGCACAGCCAATAAAGCCTGCGCCACCGGTAACTAGACATGTCTTGCTCATTAACCACTCCTGATCTTGATTCAAAAAATTACTTCGCGTCCTGCACAACCATGGAAACCTTGCCCAGGCTCACCTGAACAGAAGGATCCAGATTTTCAAAACTGACTTGAGCCCCATCAACCTCGGAGGTCAGGCTCAAAAAAAGTTCATTATCTCCCTGTGCGTAGCGTTCGGCAAACTCCACCGGTCGCCCGTCCTTCACCCCTTTAATCTTGAATACACCTGAGGCGCTCGCCTTCAGGAAAACCCGCACAGTTCGCAACCCTTTCGACGAATCCGCCCACGTAAGAGCGAAGGGTCCCTTCAGATCCGAATTACCGCTCGTGATGAGGGCTGGGGATTCGTTCGCAACGTTGACGGCGGCGCCCTGGCTCACAGCAAGGTCATAGTTATTAGCGGATAACCACAAATAACTCTCGCTCAAAACGTTATCGAGATGACGCTCAGTCATCACGTAGAGCACAACATCCGGCTTGTACTTTTCAATCAGAGCCGGAACATTGGGAGCCAGCGACTGATTGTCAATGTTATGCCGAACCTGAATCGTTTCATAAAAAGCAGCTTGCAAATATGGCGATAGCGAGTCGCCCATCGAATCCCGTAATACCAATGCTCTCAAGCGTTTTTTCGCCGATTCATTGCGGGTATTTCTTGGTAGATCCAATAGACCTGTGTGCGTACTCCCAGGCACGACCTGAGCTGAGCCGTCATCACCCACGATCGCAAATTCTGGCAAGGGAGAAGCCAGCTTCGGCATGGTCCAGGGATTAGGCTCCGGCAGGCTGATCATTGCCTTGAATTCACTACCGTAATCGGGATTGACGACAGCACCATCAGCTGGAGGAACGTACAGATCGTTAAATTTCGGATTGAGGGTGGCCAGTTTTTTGCTGATTTCCTTCCAGCCTACCCAGGCACCAAAATCCGTCCAATGACTATTGAATGGGGAATACGTATCTCCAATTGAGCGAGCCTGTTGCAGGCTTGGTCGCAAATCAATCAATGGCAGATGCTGCTGTGAACTGAGTAACTGATCGAATATGTGAGTGCCAATGCGCCCTTCGGACCACTGAGGGAGCTTATCCGGATAAATAGACCACTTGGCTGGCGCGACAACAAACAACATCGGGATATTGCGTTGAGCCAACCACCGCTCTTGCCCCCCAACTGTCCCGCTCCAAGCGTTCAGCTCAACTTCATTATAGTGACGACGACCGAGGGCTTGTGACATGTTCTTGTTGAAGAAGTCCCCAAGAAAAACCCAGCCATCACGCCCCACAACAGCAATAGCCTTGTCATTAGTTGTTCCGAGAGCGTAAAGAAAACTCGAATAGCCCTCGACGGCGTTATTCCAAAGCGGCGTGGTTCTGCGAATTCCGTCACGCAGATTTGCCCACTCACCAGGATGCTTGATGACGGATTTTATCGCAGGAGCGAATTGGGGAGAAAACATCACCGCAATGCCGGGCACGCACAGGGCGAGCATGAACAACCCAATGATGACCCGTGGCTTAAATACTGATCTCATATATTAAAACCGGAAGTAGAGAAAAGGGCTGTATGCGCCGGAAAGAACTTTCATGCTTGCAAGCAGGAAGAGTGAACCGAGTCCAAATACGCCAACAACAACTCGTTGGCTGGATGATAGACGATCACACAGCCACTTATAAACTGGGAAGCTGAGAATTGCTCCCGCCACCAAGGCCAACAACAATCCGTTGCTCATATACTCGGCGACAACGTAGTTTTCCGGGCCGCTCCGAAGGTTCAACATCAAGGCACTCATGTGGAACGCATGCTCGAATGTTTCGGAACGAAACAGTACCCAGCCGAAAACCACTACTGCAAGGGTGTATAACCAACGCAATACGAAAGGTATGCCGCGACTCTCCATATTAGTGAAGCGCTCTATAACAAGGAAAAGACCATGCCATAGGCCCCAAGCGACGAATGTCCAAGAAGCGCCGTGCCATAATCCTGTCAGAATGAAAACCGCCATAAGATTAACGTAAGTTCGAGCGGCGCCAACTCGGTTACCACCCAAAGGTACATAGACGTAATCACGAAACCACCCGGACAAGGTCATATGCCAGCGGCGCCAGAAGTCGCGAATAGATGCCGCCTTATAAGGGTAGTTGAAGTTTTCCGGAAACCGGAACCCCATCATCAAACCTAATCCGATAGCCATGTCAGAGTAGGCGGAAAAGTCGAAGTATATTTGCAACGTATAACTGGCAGCACCCAACCAGGCAGTTCCGAAATTCAGTTCGGACGAGGGCAGTGCGAAAATGGCGTCAGCAGTGATTGCAAAGGTATCAGCCAACAACACTTTTTTTGCAAAGCCGATAACAAATCGCGTAATCCCCTCAACGACCATATCGGGATTGACAGATCGATCCGGAAGCTCTGCTGCGATATCACGGTAACGGACAATAGGGCCAGCAATAAGTTGTGGAAACAACGACTTGAATGTACCGAAAATCAATAGACTTTTGGTTGCCTGAATGGTGCCCCGGTACACATCGACCAGGTAGCTGATACCTTGAAAAACAAAAAAACTGATACCTAGAGGCAAAAGAACGGATATAACCGGAACGGCTGACGGGTGACCAAATTTCTCAGCGATGACATTGATGTTCTGCGTAATAAAACCAATGTACTTAAAATAACCTAGCACCGACAAGTTGAAAAAAAGACCAAGAATAAGAAAGATCCTGGCAGTTTTATTCGCCCCTTCATCGCTGCCCGACTGTCGATATATAGCAATCAAGTAACCGAACGCATAGTTGCCGACAATGGCAGCCAAGAGAATCCAGACCCCTTTTGCGTCCCCCAGGTAGTAGAAAAACAGACTTGCAACCAGAATCAGAATATTTCTGAGTCGATGCCCAACTAGCTTGTAAGCTATTAAAAAGGCGGGCAAAAACAGAAAAATGAATAGGTAAGAACTAAAAACCATAATCTACTTTCCAGTTAGTAACGATGGCACTGTTGCCTACGCAAGAGAGTGGCGAGATCGACATCCTCTCGGCATTATTATTTTTTCAACACCCAACGGTAGCCACTACGTAGAAGTGGTGCAAGCCGTGGAAATCTGAACATTATAGAGCGCTTCAAAGAAATTATTACTCCCCCTGCAAAGCGTGCCGTCCTGGCGATTTGCATCTGTTCACGTAGGTCTCCCGAAGGAAAACAACTAGACAGCGCCTGCACCTTATATTCTAGCTTGACATAATTCTTCGACGCCTGCGCGGGTGTCATTATGCACCGGCTTATAAAACCAGCATCTTGAGCACAATACGTAACTAGCCGTTCAAGCACATGGGGAAGGTCTCCATCTCCATAGTGCTCTTCATCAAAGTCACTCCATTTCCACTCATGCTCAAACAGCTTTTTCAACGCTTCCGGTTTGAACCAATACATCGAGCCATACGTTGCGATGGGAGTCTCTACGTCTAGAGGGACGTTCAAGCCAATTTTTCTCGCAACGTCTACAGCTCGCCCTCTATTGAGAAACCATCCGTGACCTAGGGTGGGATAACCAATATGCACTGCAGGCGGCATTGCAACCCCCACCCACGGCTCCGCTTCAAACATCTCAAGCACATTGGTTACATATTCATTACTGGAAAGAAGGTTCTCAAACAAGTGGCGTTTGAACATCGACGCTTTTGCCCAACCATCTTGCGGTGACTTCTTGCTATGAAGCCTGCAAATATAATCAAATTCGCCTTGGAGCACGACATCGCGGCAAGTAATAAATAATGCAGATGTATCTCTGCCAAAATTGGAAGCGCAAACCAATACCGAAAAATCACACACATTCAAATCAGTGAGAGCATTGATGATCTGCGTTTTCTTTTCTTCGGAATCGGTAGTGACAAATAATGAACAGCTCAACGGAATATTTTTTATCAAACCCATTATCTCATCCAGCATATCGACATAATAAATATGCGCGATGACTGCAATTCTCTTCTGGGAGAGCCGAGGAATAATGGAATTAGCATGAGTATCCGAAAGAATACTCAATTGCTCGAGATTTGTATAAATCGTACGCAACGGCGTGGTACGGATCAGGTTTTTCCAGATCAACGCTTCATCATAATCTGACCTCTCCCGTACAATATCCAATGCACGTTTGACATCAATTGCCTGGGATTCGAGAAAGGCGGGATCGTGAAAAAAAGGCCGTCGCTTTAAAATCGGCGAACGTCGCTCGATGGTTAAATCAATTTCGGAAAAAACCGGATGATCGGTGTTGTAGGTTGCAGGATCTAGATAAACAGCACATTGAAAACCCAAATCTTTGAAATACTGGGTAAAACGCCCCTCATGCTTTAAAATAGAGTCTTCATAAGATTTGATCATTGGCATTTCATGCCAATACTTATAAAAACTATCAGAGCAAAGCATCTCATTACGCACAGCGATGAAGTGCGATTGAATATGAAACGGCAAATTGCCTTTACCGGTAAATGGATTTGGCGAAACCTGATTATGAGCAGAGACCCCCCAAAAATCCACTTTTGCTTCACTCATCGAATCAAACAGTTCCGAAAAAGGAAAAACCGGAGCGTAGAAGGTATAGTTTAAAAACAGCGCCTCGTCGTACTGACGGAGTTCCTCCCAACCAAACTTCTCTATCGCCTCTTTATAAGCCCAAACATCAAAACCGATATTTTTCCGGCAGTAAACAGTATCGACTAATTGCTCAACCTTCTCGAGACAACCCGAAGCAACTTCAGAGTTAGAAACGAAAAATATGGTATCGACGTGCGCACGAAGCTTACGAAGCTTATAGACTATATAGTCATCCACAACTCCGTCATTATCATAAAAAAGATAAAAAGCAACTCTACGCATATTCAATCTGATTCCGTTAAGCTCTCAAACAAACCGTATGTACTCTACACTCAAAAGCACATGCGTAGACTTATGATAATGGCGAACCGTTAGATTCGCCATTATCATTGCTGGTTACTTACCTCTGAACAACGATACGAGTCGATTCAATACTCGTCGTTGAACGGACAGCTTCGCTCGATCCACCCAACGCAGGCGGGTCAAAACATCCGAATCGCCCATGAAAGAGTTCAATTTGTCATTCAAGAGGCGAGCCTGATCCAAAGCCCCCATCTTTTCACGAAACGTGCCACCTGGCAAGAATGTTACCAGTTTCTCATGCAGCTCTCTCGCTTGATCCAGCCACTCGGCAGGCGGCACATAAGTATTGTTCGCTGAAGAATAATGGTCTACGCGATTACAAATATCCCTGGCCTTATCCAACCATTGAATTTGATACTGTATATTTCCGTTAGGCAACATAGAACCAAGCCGTTGAAGCTTGTATTCCAGCTTGGTGTAATTGATTGATGCCTGGTATGTGTTAATGACACACCTCATGTGATAGCCATCACTCATCACCGAATAACCTAGCAAGCGCTCTAGTACGTGAGCCAGACCACCGTCCATATGATTCGGCTCAGGATCAAAGTCGGACCATTTGAATGGATAGGTTGAAATTTTCTTGATGGCCTCTGGCCGGAACCAAAACATCGTTCCATATGGCGCCACTGGTGTTGAGTCATCAAATGCGGTGGTAATGCCTAACTTTTTCGCCCACTCCGTCGCGGGCTTGCGGTTCTCGAACCAAGCATGTCCCAATGTAGGGTAGGCAATATGCACAACGGGAGGAAAAACCATCCCCAAACTTTCATTTTTTTCAAACAACCCAATAACGCGCTTTACATATCCAGGACTGTGCAAGAGGTTGTCGAACATGTGCTGCTTGAACAGCAACGCCATATTATGACCATTTTGCGGGGATTTTTTTGAATGGACCCGGCACAGATAATCATATTTATCTGACAAAAGAACATCACGAAGCGTCATGAATAGGGACCCCATGTCCCTTCCACGATTCTCCTCAGTAACGCGCACTTCAAACTTATTCACATTATACTTTAGCAGAGCAAGTTCGATATTCTTTTTCTTCTGCTCATCACTAGTAGTGATATAAAGATCATATGCATACGGAATATTAGTAATATACGACATAGCTTCTTCAAGCATGTCATCATAATACAAATGAGCCAGCACCGCGATACGGCGCGGCTTACTATTCAGCTCTTCAAAATCCTCGCCTGGAAGAACCTCTAGCAAATCCATATTGGTATGAAGCGTTCGCGGCTGAGTACTGCGGACAACATTCTTCCAAATAAGAGAAGTGTCGTAATCACTATCCTCTTCTATTTTTTTCATTACCCCTTTCAGGGTCATTGCGTTTTGTTCTAGAAATATTGGATCGTGAAAAAACGGGCGTCGTTTTAAAATTGGGCTGCGATTCTCAAACATCAACTCAATACTCTGGAACGCGGAGTATTCAGTTGGATAATCTTCTACAGGAAATGTAACCTCAAAGCTGAATCCGCAATCACTAAAATGCTTAGTAAAGCGAGACTCATGCTGAAGAATAGAGTCCACATAGGAGTTGATCATTGGCATTTCACGCCAATACTGCTTGAACTCTGGAGATGTGAACATTTTCTTACGCACAGCAATCCAGTGCGAGTTTAAGTGAAGCGGGAGTTCATCACGGCCAGTGAATGGGTTGGGCACCATCGCCTTATGCGCAGTAATACCCCAAAAATCACACTCCATCGCGTCCATTTTTTCAAACGTTTCAGAAAACGGAAAAATTGGACCGAAGAACGTGTAATTCATCAGAATCAGTTCATCATATTCTTCTAGCTTATCGAGACCAAAAGTCTCCATAGCTTCTTTATATCCCCAAACATCAAAACCGATATTTTCACGGACATAAACGACATCAACAACATCTTCAAGCTTTTTTCTCGACTCAACTGTCAGCGCAGAATTTGACACGACAAAAATTGTATCAATACTGTCCTTCAACGATTTCAATTTATGAGTAACATAGTCATCGACCTGACCCTGCTCATCATAGAAAAGATAAAATAATACGCGCTTCATATAACCACCAATTCAAATAAGGCTTATTTTTTTGCAATCGAAAAGATTTTTTTTACCAGCCACGTCCTGCTAGCCGTAAGCGCAAGGAGGTCCGCGTAACTCGCTTGGGTATCATGCAACTGCTGCTGGCAAGTTTTTTCTCGCGCGGCCACGACGCCAAGCTCACATGAAACTTCATTGAGTGAATTTATCAATCTAGATATCTCAACCCTGCTTTCGGAGAGCGCTTCCTCCATCTTCTTGTGCGATTCTTTCAGCTCGCTCAACTCAGTATGTTGTTTATAAAAAACATCGTTATGATGCTGTCTCAGCGCCTGGAGTTCAGCCTGCTGCAAGAGATTCTGTTCATCTCGTTGCTCTAGAGCCCTATCAACTGCCTCACGCATTGGCGAAGAGAAAAGAGCCAGCATTTCGGAGAATTCGATCTGTGAATTTTCGATAACCTGCCAGTAATCACTCCGCATTTCATTGCACACAGAATACACACGCTCTGCAAAAGTTCTGTCTTTGCGTTGCGGATCTGCGTTTGAGTTGTGATCATGATGACGATTCTCAACTCCCAAATAAGCATCAACTTCTTGCTTCGAATCTTCGATCGAAACGGGCCACTCAAGCTCCAGTTCGGCCGCAACCCGCTCCACACTGACAGCCCAATCCATCAACAATTGATCATAGGTAATTATTGATCGAGGAATTTCACGCGTAGCTTTTTCAGCTTCAAAAAAGTATTCAAGCCACAAAATTTCAGTATGTTTGGCCCCCCACTTATCCTCACCGACCATTCGAGCTACAGAACTCGCAACTTCATCCGGATGGCGGGTTACCAGTAACGCACGGGGCGCAATGTTCAGCGAGCGAAGCACTCTGAGCCATAGAGGAACAATACGACACATTCTGGGCTCTTTGATAATCCAGAGCGCTTGGTCGCCATATTCACGTTGAACCAGTTCGACCAGTTCTTCATGTGCCTTCTGGGTCGCTGGATGCTCAAGCCATCCTTCAGGCATCTCACTGACATCAAACCAAGTGCGCCCTAAAGCCGTTAAGAGCCGCTCATGAATGGCCAACGCGTCTGCGCTTTCAAAAAAACCTTTAGGGTTGGGTTTGGCTGCAGGCAACAAATTTCCCGACAACGCCGCCCCGCGTAGATTCAGCACACGGGTTACTGCCGAGGTACCGCTACGAGGCATTCCCAATACTAAAATTGCTGTAGGGTTATTCATGATTAGTTACCGATAAATCTATCGAGGAAAACCATAAATCGGGCGATTCAACCAAATCTGTCAAACCGGTAGAAAGGCGTGATGGGTTAGGCAGCACTCGAAACATTCCGATATCGATTTTTCGATCCAAGAACTGCTCTTGTCCATCTAGAACAGCCAGCACCCCAGCGTTCAAAAAATACATTGCAGGCATTAACTGACAAACAAAAGGAAAAACAGCCTTGACTCGAGTTCCCTTTTCTACAATATCAATCGCATCCTGGATCGTGGAGCTGACTGCACCGCTCAGTTCCAGCCCGGATGTAGTACGAATCATCATCCCGAATCTTACCTTCTCGGCAGACTCTGAAAAGTCTGCTTCGTACACAAAATTATAGGCCTCACCTTCCTGAATCACGTTGACTCGGCGACCATCGAGAGTCTCGATTTGAGGATTAATTATGGACACGCCGTTGGACTTGTAACTTAATGTACTTTGAGGGACCATGCCCTCATCGTAATAAGCATCCTCTTTGGCCTCAGCATCTTTCTTAGCACTGATTACCAACTTTGAGTCGACTCTATCGGCGACTGAAACAAACTTATCAGTGCCTTGCAATTCATCACTTACTTGCAATTTTATTTCTGCCCTCAGTGCCTCTACAGAGTCAGCAGGAGAATAAATTAGCTTATGATACTTGGAGACAACCGACTTTGGACCACCAAGGGCAAGTAACTCCCCTTGATCCAGGAGAATAGCTCGGTCACAAAGCTCTGTTACGATCCCGGCAGAATGAGATACGAACAGAATCGTAGAACCGTCATCTCTCAGACGCTGAATACGTGCAAAACACTTACGCTGGAAAGCTTCATCACCAACGGCCAGCGCCTCATCTACAATAAGCAAATCCGGGCTCACGTTGATGGCTACGGAGAAAGCCAAACGGACATACATTCCGCTTGAATAACTCTTTACCGGCTGTTCTATAAAATCGCCTATATCGGCAAATGCTGCGATTTCCTCAAATCGAGAATCGATCTCTTCCTTGGAAAGGCCAAGTACAGAACCATTCAAGTAAACATTTTCACGGCCGGTAAAGTCCGGATTGAAGCCAGCACCCAATTCAAGTAGTGCAGCGATTCGTCCGTTAACCTTTATCTCACCTTGACTAGGAAATAACGTGCCGCAAATTAGCTGCAGTAAAGTTGACTTACCGGAACCATTACGACCAACGATCCCAAAAGTCTCTCCACGCTTGACTTCAAAGCTAATGTTTTTTAGAGCATGAAACTCTCTAAACCATATCTTTTTCTTACTTACTGGAGAAAGCATCTGCAGAAGTCGATGATGAGGTTTGTCATACACAGGAAAGCTTTTACTTACATTGCTCACAATTACTGCAGAATCAGAGCACATCGCCAAACCCCCTTCTTGTCGCTGAAAACCATGTATAACCGACTAATGCAAACAGAGAACTGGCCAAGGCATACAGCCCCAATCCGCTCCAATCAGGCATCCCCCCCCAAAGAGAAACCTCTCGAGCCTGATCGATAATAAAGGTCAATGGATTGAGCGAAAATACAAATCGATATTGCTCTGGGATGGCATTAACCGGCACTACAGCCGAAGAGGTAAACAACAGTGCAGTGGACAGCACTCCCGTAACCTGACTGACATCACGAATATAAACACCTAGCGCTGAAAGAAACCAGCCAACCCCCAGCATCAATATGACCAAGGGTAAAAACACTACCGGCAAAAGAACAATACTCCAAGAAAATTGATGATCGACTGCCAGCCTTAGTATGATTAGAACTACAACATTCATAAAGGTATGAAACAACGCCGAGACCACCATCGGCCAAGGAAGTATTTCAATCGGAAAAATAACTTTCTTAACATAACTTACATTACTGGTAATCAGCATTGGAGCACGAGTGAAACACTCCGCAAAAAAACCATGAACGATAAGACCAACGAAAAGAATTATCGCAAAACTATTGACCGAACCGGCTGGCTGAGGCCAGCGGCTATTAAGAATGCTGCCGAATGCAAAAGCGTAAACACACAACATCAAAAAAGGGCTTAAAATAGACCATAAC